>Ga0213823_1000378_pt1 | contig 40517 bp, 36 predicted proteins | sample MC6MC0907MG_FD_179887 | JGI IMG/M metagenome (GOLD analysis project Ga0213823, IMG submission 179887) | Enriched soil aggregate microbial communities from Iowa State University, Ames, United States - MC6-MC0907-MG | ecosystem: Environmental > Terrestrial > Soil > Unclassified | place: USA: Iowa...
TAGCAATGAGAAGAAAGGAGAAACTGAACTTTAACGATTTTTTCATAAAATGAACCTCCTTAATACCGTTAAGAAATCTGGGCTAATTGCCTAAGATATCGTATGAAAAGGAGAAGAATGTGTGAATGCCCAATTATAATAAATTTTTTTAAGGATGGAATACAGATGTACATAAATAATAGAAAAATCCTTGAACAAACACGTTTTCCTTCGCCCAATCCTAATGTTGAATTAACGGTTATTACATACCTTTCAAATGGATTAAGGGTGAAAGGGATGCTTGCAGCTCCAATCGGTGATGAACCCATGGATGGATTCCTATATTTACGCGGCGGCATTAAGAATGTTGGAAAAGTACGTCCTGCCCGGATTGCCCAGTTTGCGGCCGAGGGCTTTATTGTTTTTGCGCCACACTATCGTGGTAATCAAGGCGGGGAGGGGAATGAGGATTTCGCCGGGGAGGACAGGGAGGATGCCTATGCTGCTTTTTTATTGTTAAAATCTCTTTCGAGGGTTCGAGATATCCATATCTTTGGTTTTTCCCGCGGCGGTGTCATGGCGCTGTTGACTGGATTACAGTTTCCTGAAGCAGCATCTGTTGTTACTTGGGGCGGAGTGAGTGATATGACCCTAACGTATAAAGAGCGGAAAGATTTGCGGAGAATGATGAAACGGGTCATTGGCGGTACCCCTGAGAAGTTTCCAGAGCGGTATCAGGAGCGAACACCACTTTATCAATTGGAGAGGCTTGCAGCTCCGGTTCTAATTATTCATGGTGTAAAGGATCATAATGTGTCAGTGGAGCATGCGTATCGCCTTGAAAGAAGACTAAGGTCACTTGAAAAACCAGTTGATGGTTGGTATTTTTCCGAGTTTACACATTATTTTCCACCAGCAGAGAATAGAAAAGTTGTAGAGGATTTGTCAAAGTGGATGAAAAATCAGAGCAGATGATGGTAATATATAGTTAATACAAGAAGAGGAGCGGATTTTTTTTATGGGAATGCCCCTTGAGTTAAATACGATGATCGTGACAAAAGGCAGGGAGAAAAGAGTAGAGGAAAATCTTTTTGTACTTGAGAAGGAAGGATACAGACTTTATCCGCTCGAGATTCCTATTGATGTAAGAAAAACGATGGACAGTGAATCAAGTGGAACCGCAGTGATCAAAAAAGTAGAATGGGAAAATAGCAGTACGACGTTAACCTATCAATTAATTTCATTGAATTCGACAAACTGAGCAGGCTGGTTTTCCTCCTGCTTTTTCTTTTGGCGTAAAAAGTGTAATAAACAATCAGCGCAATCGTCTTATTAGTAGATTAAAAAGTTTTGAATGATTTTGGAAGGGGGGATCTGGTTGGAACGGGGTCATCAGATAGAGAAATGGTTTATTCAATTTGAAAAGGATGTTACTAATTATCTTGTTTATTATACGGGGACTACTGATGTTGAAGATTTGGTTCAGGAGACCTTTTTACGGGCCTTTCGCGCCTTCAGCCGGTTTAAAAACGAATCGAGTCCGAAAACATGGCTGATTTCTATTGCCAGAAATACTGCGATCGATTTTTATCGAAAGAAGTCCGTCTGGCAGCGATTAAAGGAGCGGCTGGACCAAGAGTCACCAAAGCTCCACGTGCCGCAAACAGAAGAGAAACTAATGAGGAAAATAGAGTATGCACAACTGTATGGGGCGATTAATGAACTAAAACCAAATTACAGGGACGTGATTTTATTAAGAGGCATCGCTGAGCTTTCCTCACTAGAGGCGGGACAGGTCCTAGGCTGGTCCGAAAATAAAGTGAATGTGACCTTTTTTCGAGCCGTAAAGAAACTAAATGAGCGTTTAAAGGAGGGGGAGTATTTTGAATCATTTATCGGATAAAGAATTGCTTGAAGTATTAGCGGATTTCCCAAAACATGAATTAACTACGATTCAGAGAACGGAAATGTTAAAGACGATTAGTGAGGCGGAATCGTTTAAGCCAAAGAGGAATTTTCAATCCCAAAGATTCGCTGCTTTAGCTGCGGTGTTTATCTTAATTCTCATCACTCCCATCCTTTATCTAACAAATAAATCGGAGGATAAGACCCCAAGAACTGGGACTGTTATTAAACAGGCTCAGGAAGGTGATTATTTTGCATTGGTCGACAAAAATGGCTCACATTATGTTGATAGTAATTTTGGTATTCCAAACAAGGTCAGTCTCTTGGCACCAAAGGAATGGGTAGTATGGGATAATCGTGAAACACGTAATACAATGGTTTTTTTATGGGGAAAGGACATTAAATCGTATCAATATATAAATATTGAAGCAACACACTTAGATACAGGAATAAAAAGTACGTTTGGAGTTGGACAGTTATCAGCCGGAATGTACGGTGCAGATACTCATGCTTTGGTTAACTTGCGTATATTTGACAAGCGAGGAAAATGGAACCTAGAATTCATTGTCGGCAATACATCGGGGAAGCAGAAGAAGATTGGTGAATTTACTATTTATGTGAAGGACCATTATGTCTTACTCGGCGGTAATGCAACATTATTGATTTCCCAAGAAGATTTATTTGCCGGGTTTTATGAGGATGCAACCATTGAAGTTTACGGTGAAAACCTCCCTGATGAGATAGAATTAGAGATAGTTAATGAAGACGATCCCTCCGACGTTTCAAATTTTACTTTTAAAAATAAAACAGATCACAATACAGATGATGGAAAAAAGTACTCGCTCTACAAAGGAGATTTCCAAATTAAAAAGAGCGGCAAATATAGTTTTGGCGTAATGGGGGATTCGAATTTTGTTAGAGTTGGAAAGCCTACAGATTAATAAAATCAAAAAAGCGATTCTCCAAAGGAATCGCTTTTTCAATGGTGCTAACTAAGTTATGCGATAGGGCCGCCTTTTTCTTCAATTTCAGCGGATACTTCCGTAAATTTCTTAAAGTTTTCACGGAACTTCCCGGCAAGTTCTTTTGCTTTCTTCTCATAGGCTGATGAATCTGCCCATGTTTTATTCGGCTGCAGGACTTCATCCGGAACACCGGCAATATGAAGCGGAATATTCAAGCCGAAAATTTCATCTTTAACCGTTTCCACATGGTTAAGTTCGCCTTCCAAGGCGGCTTGAACCATTGCACGTGTGTAGGAAAGCTTCATCCGATTACCGACACCATATTCGCCGCCAGTCCAGCCTGTATTGACGAGAAACACATTTGCATTGTGCTCAAGTATTTTTTCACCAAGCATTTCTGCGTAACGAGTTGCAGGAAGCGGCAGGAATGGTGCTCCAAAGCAGGTGGAGAAAGTAGCTTCTGGTGATGTAACACCACGCTCAGTTCCGGCTAGCTTTGAAGTGTACCCACTTAAGAAATGATACATTGCTTGTTCTTTCGTTAATTTTGCAATTGGCGGCAATACTCCAAAGGCATCAGCTGTTAAAAAAACGATTGTATTTGGATGACCAGCAATGCTTGGCTGTACAATATTATCAATCGCTTCAATTGGATAAGCTGCACGTGTATTTTCTGTTAAAGTTCCATCATCATAATCAGGGATTCTCGACTCTTGATTTATGACAACGTTTTCAAGTACAGTGCCAAAACGGATGGCATCAAAGATTTGCGGCTCTTTTTCACGAGAAAGATTAATACACTTAGCATAGCAGCCGCCTTCAATATTAAAGACGCCATTTGATGACCAACCGTGTTCATCATCGCCAATTAACCGGCGGTTTGGATCAGCAGATAAAGTTGTTTTACCTGTACCGGACAGCCCAAAGAAGAGCGCAACATCACCTTCTAACCCGACATTGGCTGAACAGTGCATAGAAAAAATATTGTTTTCTGGCAGCAAATAATTCATCACAGAAAAAATTGATTTTTTCATTTCACCTGCATACTCAGTTCCACCGATTAAAACGATTCGACGTTCAAAAGAGATGATAATAAAGGTTTCTGAGTTGGTACCATCAATAGCCGGGTCTGCTTTGAAATTAGGAGCAGATATTACTGTAAATCCAGCATCATGTTCGAGCAATTCGTCTTCAGATGGACATATGAATAATTGATGAGCAAATAAATTATGCCAAGCCATTTCATTGATAACTTGGATGGGCAAGCGCGATTTTTTATCAGCGCCGGCAAAGCCTTTAAATACATAAATTTCATTTTGGTTTTTCAAGTACTCAAGGACCTTTTGATAAAGATTTGTGAAAACCTCTTCAGAAATTGATTGATTGGACGAGCCCCAGGCAATTTTATCCTTCGAGGACTCTTCCATCACAATAAATTTATCCTGTGGTGACCGCCCAGTGTATTTACCGGTAGAGACACGAACGGCTCCCGTTGAGGTTAAAGTTCCTTCATTGCGGCTTAAAATTTTTTCAACTAATTGGGGTACTGATAATTGTACTTGGACATTACTTTCATTTAGCAATTGCATTAATTCATTTGGAATATGAACAGAATTCATTGAATGAAACCCTTCCTTTATATTCATAATTTTAATAATAAATAGTATAGCACATTTAACGAATTAATCTACACTAATCAATAAAAATGAGTAATATTTTATACTTTATTCCTAAAATACTGAAAAAGTCATGCTAATTTTTTATTAGAACAGTTTTATTTTTCACTTATTAGGATGGGCTAGAAATTTGCAAAAAAATTGATTGACAATGTTCGCTATTGTAGAGTATTATTCTGATTTGAACGGATACTCTCTTATCCCGAGCTGGTGGAGGGACAGGCCCAATGAAACCCAGCAACCTGCAATATGAGAAGAATGGCCGCTAATAGGTCCTTTTCAAGTGCAAAGGTGCTAATCTGACGCAAGGCTCATGTCTTGAACGATAAGAGTGAAAGGCCCGGAACAACCTTTCCTCAAATTGGTAAGGTTTTTTGTTTTGTATAAGTCCTTTTGTGAAAAGAGTTTTTAATAATAATCCTTTGTTTATTTCATACTAAGGGAATGAGTACCGTATCAAATCACGAGGTTCAAGAAGTATTCCTGTAACCTTCATAAAACCTCGATTATCTCATATTATAGGAGGAATTCAGATGTCAACAAAACGTCGTTTGTTCACTTCTGAATCAGTAACTGAAGGTCATCCTGACAAGATCTGTGACCAAATTTCTGATTCCATTTTAGATGCTATTTTAGCAAAGGATGCTAATGCCCGTGTTGCCGCTGAAACTTCAGTAACAACAGGACTAGTTTTAGTTGCTGGCGAAATCACAACTTCTACTTATGTAGACATTCCGAAAATTGTTCGAGAAACAATAAAAGGAATCGGTTATAATCGTGCTAAATATGGCTTTGACTCCGAGACTTGTGCAGTATTAACCTCCATTGATGAGCAATCACCAGATATCGCCATGGGTGTTGACCAAGCGCTAGAAGCACGTGAAGGTCAAATGTCTGATGAACAAATTGAAGCCATTGGTGCAGGCGACCAAGGTTTAATGTTTGGCTTTGCGTGTAACGAAACGAAAGAGCTTATGCCGCTTCCGATTTCACTTGCACACAAGCTTGCCCGCCGTTTAACAGAGGTTCGTAAAGAAGAGTTACTTCCTTACCTTCGTCCAGATGGAAAAACGCAAGTAACGGTTGAATACGATGAAAATGACAAGCCTGTCCGCATTGATACGATTGTTATTTCTACTCAGCACCATCCAGAAGTTGCATTAGAGCAAATTCAACGTAATTTAAAAGAATATGTCATCAATCCGGTTGTTCCACAAGAACTAATTGATGAAAATACGAAATATTTTATTAATCCAACAGGTCGTTTCGTTATTGGCGGACCTCAAGGGGATGCTGGTCTAACTGGCCGTAAAATTATTGTTGATACTTACGGCGGTTATGCTCGTCATGGCGGCGGTGCATTTTCTGGTAAGGATCCTACAAAAGTTGACCGCTCTGCAGCATATGCAGCTCGTTATGTGGCAAAGAATATTGTGGCAGCAGGACTTGCTGAGAAGTGTGAAGTTCAGTTAGCCTATGCAATTGGTGTAGCAAGACCTGTATCAATTTCTGTTGATACTTTTGGTACTGGTAAAGTAAGCGAAGATATTTTAGTTGATCTTGTAAGCAACAACTTTGACCTTCGCCCAGCAGGAATCATTAATATGTTGAACCTGCGCCGCCCAATTTACAAGCAAACAGCTGCTTACGGACATTTTGGCCGTACAGATATTGACCTTCCATGGGAGCGCACTGATAAAGCTGAAGCTTTACGCGGGCAAGCAAATCTATAAGCAGAAAGACGGATGCGCCTTGACTAAGGACTTATGTCCCCGAGCTCTTACGCGCTGGAGCTAGACAAATAGAAGAAGTGGGAGTTGCATTTTTATGTAACTCCCGTTTTTATTTTTTCGTCTAAATTCCTGTAAAGTCATTCTGGCGAATGGAATAAAATGTTTAAGTAGGTCAAAAGAAGTGAAAAATGATAGTACCTAATTTTCCTATTGTTCACAGTTTCATTTTTCAAAAAAAGTGGTAGTATTAGAGAGTATGTTTTTTGCAAAAACGTCCTTCGCAAGGATATTTAGAATGGAGTAGGTGAGGTACATAATGTGTGGTTTTATCGGTTGTGTACACAACAAAACACAAAACTATAGTGACGAACAGAAACAACAATTTAAAAATATGAATGATATAATCACTCACCGAGGACCAGATGATGATGGTTTTTATTATGATGACCATATTCAATTTGGCTTTCGTCGCTTGAGTATTATTGATATTGAGAGCGGTCACCAGCCGCTTACGTATGAAAATGAGCGGTACTGGATTATTTTTAACGGTGAGGTTTATAACTATGTTGAGCTTCGTGAAGAGCTGCTTAAGGAGGGCTTATCGTTTGCAACAAATTCCGATACGGAAGTCATCATCGCTCTTTATAGCCATTTAAAGGAAAAGGCGGTTGAAAAGCTGCGTGGGATGTTTGCTTTTGTAATATGGGATAAACAAGAGCAGACGCTTTACGGGGCACGGGATCCGTTTGGGATTAAACCGTTTTTCTATTTTGAAGATGGGGAAAGAACATTCTTTGCTTCTGAAAAAAAGAGCATTCTGCTTGCAATAGAAAATGATGTTCTAAATTATGATTCCTTACAGCACTATTTAACCTATCAATTTGTTCCTGAACCAAATACATTGTCAGAGGGAATAAAAAAATTAGAGCCAGGACATTATTTTACGAAAAAAATCGGCTCTGCCATGGAAATCAAAAAGTATTGGAAGGCACAATTTAAGCCAGTCCATAAATCAGAAGATGATTTTATTAAAGAGATTAAAGATGTTCTATTTGATTCAGTAGAAAAGCATATGCGCAGTGATGTTCCGGTTGGCTCCTTCCTTTCAGGGGGAATCGATTCTTCGATTATTGCATCGATTGCGAAGGAATTTCATCCTTCCATCAAGACATTCTCTGTAGGATTCGATCACAACGGCTTCAGTGAAATTGATGTCGCCAAAGAAACGGCAGAAAAGCTTGGTGTTGAAAACATCAGTTATATCATTTCACCTGAAGAATATATGAATGAAGTTCCAAAAATCATGTGGCATATGGATGACCCGCTTGCTGATCCAGCCTGCGTGCCGCTTTATTTCGTTGCTCGTGAAGCCCGTAAGCACGTAACGGTCGTTCTTTCAGGAGAAGGTGCGGATGAATTATTCGGCGGCTACAATATTTATCGTGAACCGCAATCGCTAGAGGTATTTAATAAAATCCCAAGAGTGGGAAAAGTGTTGTTAAAAGGGATAGCCGGCATTTTGCCTGAAGGGATGAAAGGTAAAAGCTTTATTGAGCGAGGCGTAACCCCAATGGAAGAGCGTTATATTGGGAATGCGAAAATGTTCACGGAAGAAGAAAAGCGTGATCTTTTAAACGTGTATCGTGATGGATTGAACTATACAGACATAACGAAGCCTCTTTACGAAGAGTCCAGAGGTTACGACCCGGTTGACCGAATGCAATATATTGATATTCATACATGGATGCGCGGTGACATTCTACTGAAGGCAGATAAAATGACAATGGCACATTCATTGGAGCTGCGTGTGCCATTCCTTGATAAAGCCGTGTTTGAGGTAGCATCGAAAATCCCGACAAGCTTGAAAACAGCTAATGGAACAACCAAGTTTATTTTGCGAAAAGCCGCGGAAGGAATTGTGCCAGCACATGTCCTTGATCGGAAGAAACTTGGTTTCCCAGTGCCAATTCGCCACTGGTTAAAAAATGAAATGAACGACTGGGCGAAAAAAATCATCCGTGAAAGCAACACGGATCATTTAATCAATAAAACGTACGTATTGAGTTTACTTGAAGACCATTGCCAAGGGAAAGCCGACAACAGCCGGAAAATCTGGACGGTTCTCATGTTTATGGTTTGGCATCAAGTATATGTTGAGAATGTTTATTCTTTTCAACGTGATTATGCCTTACAAAAAGAATTACAAACAATGAAACATTAATAGGAAAGCACCCAATTTTTGTGTTGGGTGCTTTTTTGTAATAATAATTTACATTATTTGTATGAAAAGCCATTAATGAAGGAAAATGAGCCATTAGTTCAAAATATCAGCCAAAATAACAAAAATATGAGCAAATAAGGTTCCTAAGCTTTTGTTCCATAAAATTATGATTGAAGTGACTTATAATATTGGCCCTTTTCCGCATATTCTGTATAAATGCGTTCCATTTCTTTTTTATCCTCCGGGGTTAATTCTCTAATAACTTTAGCAGGTCTGCCAAAAGCTAAAGTATTAGGGGGAATTTTCTTCCCTTGTGGAACAAGACTGCCTGCGCCAATAAATGCACCTTCACCGATTTCAGCATTATCAAGAATAATGGACCCCATCCCGATTAATGCTCCTTTCCTTACGATGCAGCTGTGAAGGATTACTTGATGCCCAATTGTTACTTCATCTTCTAAAATTAGCGGGTTATTAGGACTTTGGTGTAAGATAGAGTTATCTTGGATATTCACTTTATTGCCAATCCTCGTTGGTGCGACATCACCTCTAATACTCGAGTTAAACCAGACACTGGACTGTTCGCCAATTTCGACATCACCAGTTATCGTTACATAATCAGCAATAAATGCGGTCTCAGCAATTAACGGGTATTTATCTTTATAGGGGTAAATCATTTGTTTCGCTCCTTTTTTAATGATGATTCTATTTTATCGATGCTTAAAGTGATTATCAAAAAATTTACCTTATTTACTTAAACAATTGCTTATTACTTTTTTCTAGGGGGAAAAAATATGTGGAAGTGGGAAGCTGAAGGGGAAGCAAAAGCGGTAATCGTGATCGTTCATGGGGCAATGGAACACCATGGGAGATACGGCTGGCTGATCGAAATGTGGCGGTTATCCGGCTTTCATGTCATTATGGCCGACCTTCCAGGACAAGGCATGACAACAAGAGCCCGACGCGGCCATATTGATTCCTTTGATGAATATATCATTGAGGTAAAAGAATGGGTTCAAACAGCTTACCGCTATGAGCTGCCAGTGTTTTTGTTAGGGCATAGTATGGGGGGCTTGATTTCAATCCGCTTATTACAGGAAGAACGATTAAATATTGCAGGAGTGATTCTTTCATCCCCATGTTTAGGACTCGTTCATAATCCATCAAAATTTTTAGACACAATGTCACATCTTTTTAATGTTGTTTATCCTTCCTTAAGGATGAATTCAGGATTAACTGTCCAAATGGCGACAAGAAACGAGGATGTAAGGGAAGCTGATTCCAATGATACGCTTTACGTGACAAAGGTTTCTGTCAGATGGTATCGTGAACTTGCGGGTGCCATAAAATTGGCATTCGAAAACCTCGAAAAAATACAGGATATCCCTATGCTTGTGATGCAAGGCGGGGATGATAAGATTGTTAATAAAAAAACTGTTAAAGAATGGTTTAATCATGTGCCATTATCGGAAAAAAGGTTTAAGGAATGGCCAAAATGCTATCATGAAATCTTTAATGAACCAGAGCGGGAAGAGGTTTTTGAATATGCAAAGGATTTTGTTAACAGTCAATTAAAAGCAATTGGTTATATCGTATAGAAAAGCGAATGCGACCGTTTAGCGACGTATGCCCGCTAGTCGCTGGTAGCTGAAGCTGGACATTTATCAAGTTAAATAAATATATTCTTATCATTAAGAAAGGTTGTTGTAATCCATGATGCCAATCACCCTCATGTCAAGGGTCTATAGAAAAATCCTTCCAGCAGTCCATCAAGAATTGGCTTATTGGAGAAGGCGTGCTGAAAAAATTCCGAACCCTGAGCTTAGAAATCAAGCTCTTGCCAGTATTGAGCACAAAACCTTCCACTGTGAGGGAGGAGCCATTCTTGCACTCACAGCTGGTGAGCATTATAAAAAAGCAGTCAAGTTTATCGTCGCTTATCAAACAATCAGCGACTATTTAGATAATCTGTGCGACCGAAGTACTTCCCTTGATCCTGATGACTTTGCTGCCTTGCACGAATCGATGTCAGATGCGCTTGTTCTACATGCTGATGAGAAAAATTATTACCACCTTCGTACGGATCAGGATGACAATCAGTATTTGCATGATTTGTCGGCAACATGTCGTTCAGTTTTAAGGGAGTTAGAGCATTATGATGTCATTAAAGATTATCTCATTGAGTTATGTCAGTATTATTGTGACTTACAAATAAACAAGCATGTGGTAAAGGAGGAACGTGTACCTAGACTGGAAAAATGGTTTCGCTATTATCAGGATAATTTGCCAGATATGGAATGGTATGAATTCTCGGCCTGCTCCGGTTCCACACTTGGGATTTTTTGTTTAATCTCGTATGCGATGCGTGAGGATTTTCAGGCGAAAGATGCTGTAAATATTCGTAAGGGATACTTTCCCTATATTCAGGGATTACATATTCTTTTGGATTATTTTATTGACCAGGAGGAGGACATTGCGGGAGGCGACTTGAATTTTTGCTCCTACTATAAAAGTGAGGAAACACTTTTCAATCGCTTAAAGCATTTTGTAACGGAGGCGGACAGGCATACAGAGTACCTACCACACAAAAAATTTCATCAGCTCATTAATCGAGGCTTGTTAGGGATCTATCTTTCGGATGCAAAGGTCCGTAAACAAAAAAATGTCCGTAAACTGGCGAAAGGAATCATTAAATCCGGTGGCTGGATTAGTTATTTCTTTTATTTCAATGGACTTGTCTACAGGTCATTACAAAAGTCAGTACCTGCGTTTGTGACGAGATTAATGGTAAAATAAAAAACCAGGCTGGGCCTGGTTTTACCTTTTTTCAATCGCAACGATAAACGGCGGGGTATTTTGTTGATTAATAAATTGATATTGCAGTACATGGGCTGATCTTTGATCTAATTGTTGGCAATATTGAAGAAGAGAATCCCTTTCCACAGCACCTTGTTCGTGCCCGTGGTAAATAACAAGTACAATTGTTCCTTCTGGTGCCATCAAATCCAACAACTGCTCAATTGCGGCAATGGTTGTCTCCGGCCGGGTTATTATCGTTTTATCGCTGCCGGGCAGATAGCCAAGGTTAAAAATAGCGCCGGTAAGTTTTCCGTGAACATCAGTTGGAATGTTAGCAGAAAGCTGTTCATGGCCTGCATGAAAAATGGTAACCTGCTCTAACAGACCATGCTGCGTTAAGCGATCTCTAGTTGCCGCAATCGCTTCCTCCTGGATATCAAAGCCATAGACCTTCCCGTTTTCTCCTACAAGTTCAGCTAAAAAAACGGTGTCATGTCCATTTCCTACTGTCGCATCAACCACAAAATCACCAGGTTTTACCGCTTTTTTGAGTAAATTTTTTGCAAAAGGAAGAATACGCTCCATTTTCATCGGTTCAAAGCCCCTTGATAAAATTTACCCTGCCAGCTGTCTCTTCGCTTTAGTTCTGTATCAATGGCATTTAATACTTCCCATTTATTTACACTCCACATTGGGCCGACCATCAAGTCAATTGGGCCGTCACCCGTAATGCGATGAACTATCATTTCCGGCGGTAAAATTTCCAATTGGTCGCATACTAAGTTTACATAGTCTTCAAGTGTGAGGAATTCAAGCATGCCTTTTTCATATTGCTTGACCATTGGCGTGCCTTTTAAAAGATGCAGCAGGTGAATTTTAATCCCTTGCACATCTAATTTAGCAATTTCACGTGCCGTTTCCATCATCATGTCATACGATTCAAGCGGCAACCCATTTATGATATGAGAGCAAATGCGAATTCCATGCTTTCTTAACTTGTTAACTCCTTCAACATAACATTGAAAATCATGTGCACGGTTGATGAGTAATGCAGTACGTTCGTGCACCGTCTGCAGCCCAAGCTCAACCCATAAGTAGGTTCGTTCATTTAATTCCGCTAAATACTCAACGACATCATCCGGTAGACAATCCGGCCGGGTTGCAATTGACAAACCTACGACACCCTCTTGCTTAAGGATGGTTTCATATTTTTCACGAAGGACATCAACGGGTGCATGGGTATTTGTAAACGCCTGAAAATAGGCCATGTATTTGCCGTCTTTCCATTTCGTATGCATTTTTTCTTTAATCTCGTTGAATTGTGTTTCCAGGGTCTCAACACGATTTCCGGCAAAATCACCTGAGCCGGCAGCACTACAAAAAGTACAGCCCCCATGTGCCACCGTACCGTCACGGTTAGGACAATCAAAGCCGCCATCTAGTGCCACTTTAAACACCTTATGGCCAAAATGCTGACGAAGATGATAATTCCATGTATGGTATCGTTTATCATCTGTTGCATATGGAAAAGGTTTAGTCTGAAGCATGTAAGAAAACCTCCTTTTTTAAAAGTAAAGTTTACATAAGGACAATTTTAACATGAAGCGAAAGCCTTATCCAATTGTAATTGTTTCAAGTAGAATTGGCCTTATTTATCCTGCATTAACGGGCAGTAAGCCCCCCTAATCTAAGACTTGGATGTAAAAAGGATAAGTTGGGGATCAACTGCCCGTAAAAGCTCGATTGGTTCAACTAACCATCGTTTGGGGATGGGAAACCCCCCCAACGATGGAAGTTTCAGTATATCCAACTGTTTGTGTAATAGGAAAAAGAATGGAGAACACAATAAGAAATGAAGCAGTGTGTGCTTCATAATTGGATTGTGCCATAACATTAAGGGGGTTCTTAGATGGCTACTCGCGAATCAATGGACAATTTAATGCAGCAAGTTGAGGATGCAATTCGCTATGCCGAGGAACAATACAAACAAAGCAGCCTTCAGGAACATTATAATGACGATAATTATACAGATGCGCTGCAACAGTTAGAGGAGACCTATCAAGATATTGCAAAAATGGCCCATAGTGCGAATTCGCAGCAGCGGGAACAACTCCATAGAATGAGACTTCAGCTTCAGCAATTACAGAACTCCATGATATTAGAAGAGCATTAAAAGGAGGAGAACCTTATTGAAAAAACGGTCAAAGCAGCAAAATCCTGAACAAACAACACGGAATGGCATCAATAATCAAGATCTCGAACTTGGGCAGGATGTCAATCTTGTAAAACAAGCGAAAAAGAAATATGAAAAATCAGGTGGTCAGCCGGTTAAATCTAAAATGCATCAAGAACAATAATAATCATCCTAGTCCCTCATCATTTTTGTTGGGGGACTTTTTTTATTAATATTATTTACCCCGAAAAAAATGGCAATTTATCATCAAAACTTCTTCAAAGGACCTAAAGCGTCAATTTCTTAATAAAAACAACTTGAAAATAGAATAAAAATCCTGTTCACACATTGGAAACAACTTAGATTTAATTTGTGATGTAGGTCACAGAATGGGTTTATTATACATGGTTTAAATAAGATATAGATTAGTAAATTTCATTCTAAATTCTCCACTTTTGGGTAGAAAAGTGCCTGGAGCGTCGCAAAAGTGAATCAGTAAATCTGAATATGTGAAAGATATCTTTTTTTCGCAACAAAATAAGTGAAGCTGATCTATGCTCACACTGTTAAATTGGTTCTTTGAAAGAATCCCAATTCCATAGAAGATGTCAGCGTTAACATCATTTCGTTTTGGATAACTAATCAAGTTTATTAAGTATTTTTTTAGAATTTTATGTGAACATGTTCACATTTTATCCACAATTTTTTCTTGCAAAGGAAGTAAAAATATGAAAAAGCACTTATTCATTTTTAGCATGGTCTTGGCCTTAATGTGTCCTTCGATTAGCTTTGCTGAAAATAAACCAATTTTTAGTATGGAAGAGCTGACGATTCAAGTAATGCCGGAGTTTGCTTATCATCCAAATGATCAAAAGAAAGACCATGCACCACTGTTAATCGGTTATCAGGGGTCACTGGTAAACAATTCCGACCAGCCGCAGAAGGGACAAATTGAAATACCGCTTCCAATGGAGGCGAAGAATTTTCGGATTGGCTATGTTGCTGATTACTCAGTTGATTTACAGAAGGCTTATGAAATTGAGTATATCATCGACAGTGAAAAAGGAACGATTTCTTGGACAACAAGTGAAGAGATTGCGCCTAAAGAACGATATAAATTTGTCATTGAGTATTATACAGACAGCCTAAAGGTTCATAAGGAAAAGAAATCATTATCATACCAGTTTAAAAGCTTTACAGACATTGGACTCGTCAATGTTACCTTTACACAGCCGTCTAAGGCAAAAAAAATGCAGCTAATGCCGGCACCTGAGGAAAAACAAAATCATGCTGACGGAGATAACACCTTCTCCTATTTATTTCAAAATGTAAAAGCAGGTGAAGAAAAAAGCTTCACTTTAACATATGAACGCAGTGAAACAAAACCAACCACAGAACTTACGAATAATAAAAACTCAGAGAAACAGGAAAAAAAGGAGAATAAGATAACCACAGGTCTCGCGCTTGGAGCATTTTGTGGGGTCAGTGTTCTTTCTTTAGGTGCATTGACCATTTTAATTAGAAATCGAAAGAAATAGCAAGAACGCTTTTAATAGCGTTATTCATTTGGGATTAAGGTACCTCAACGGTACTTTAATAAATAAATAGAGAGATTTAAAGATTATTATGGGAGGTGAAGAAATGTTCAAAAAGCTTCTGAAGATGGATAAAAAGTTTTTAGTTGTATTGGCACTTCTTGTTGGTGTATTTTTATCGTTTTCCGCAGTCAAAACAATGGCCTACCTGGATTCACCTGGTTTTTGTCAAAACTGTCATACGATGAAATCCGTTTATACATCATTCATGGATTCTACACACTCAGATTTGCAGTGTAATGACTGCCATCTGCCACACAAGAGTGAGGCAGGCAAATTATTTTTCAAAGGGCGTGCCGGGATGACGCATATTTATTTCAACACATTTGGAACTGAAGATATACCAGATGTGATAGAAGCGACGGACCGCACGAAAAGTATTATGAACGATAACTGTATCTCCTGCCACAAGAGTACGCTGAACAATGTGTCGCATGATGCCAAGGACAGCTGTGTAACCTGCCATAAAACGGTGCCACACGGGAAAGGCTTTAAAGATGATCACTATAATAAGCCACCAGTATCAGGAGAGTTATTAGAAAATAAGGGAGGGTTTTAAAAAATGGGAAGGTTCCGATATGGGGCATATCTTCTCCTGCTAGCATTTGTTTTGATTATCACTGGCTGCGGCAATGATTCCGGTGACAAAACAGGTTCGGCAGCAGGAAAGAAGACAACAGGCCTTTCAGCAGATGAAATAAGCAATGAAGCATTCAAGGACTTATTTCCGCTTCAATATAACAGCTATAAGAAAAATGATAAGATGGAAGATACTAAATATAATGGTTCAGTAAAACGAAGCAAATTTGATGCCGATAAAGAGCCATTACTACCGATTCTATTCAATGGCTATGGATTTGCGATCGAATATAACGAAGATCGTGGACATACTTATGCGTTTGAAGATATTCGTAATGTCAAACGTATTACAGATAAATCAGTTGGTTCTTGTTATACATGTAAATCAACCGCTGTTCCAAAAATGATTGAAGAAATGGGCGACAGCTACTGGGGCGCTAATTTTAACAAAGATATTTGGCCAAAAGGGGAAGCAATGGGTCATTCTCCAATCGGCTGTTCTGACTGCCATGATCCAAAAACAATGGATTTACGCGTAACCCGCCCAAGTTTTTATAAAGCATTAGAGGCTAAGGGTGTAGATACGTCAAAACCAACCAAAAATGATATGCGCACCTATGTTTGCGGTCAGTGTCACGATGAATATTACTTTGCTGCAAAAAATAGTGAAGTTACCTACCCGTGGACAAAGGGCTTCAAACCTGAAGAAATGTATGAATACTATAACACGATTGCAAAAGAAAACGGTTTTGAAAAAGACTGGATCAGCAATATTTCCGGAGCGCCAATGTTAAAGGCACAACATCCTGAATTTGAAACTCATTCATCAGGCACACATGGTAAAGCAAATGTATCTTGTGCGGATTGCCATATGCCATATGAACGTGTCGATGGAAAAAGGAAGATCTCGTCTCACTGGTGGACTTCTCCGCTTAAGACCATGCAAACTTCTTGCGGACAGTGCCATGGTGACCGTGATTTAGACAAATTGAAAGACCGCGTGCTTGAAATTCAAGAAGCTAACGTAAGCGGATTACATGATGCACAAGATATTTCTACTTCTGCTCATTATTATGTGAACAAAATGATAACTTCTGGTGTAAGTGAAGAGAAGATCAAAGAAGCTCAGGAGTTTGTTCGTAAAGGCCAATGGTACTGGGATATCATTGCCGCTGAAAATTCTTCAGGCTTCCATAACCCACAAGGATCAATGGATTCTTTAAGGATTTCCATTGAGCAGTCTAATAAAGCAATTCGTCTTGCAACAGAAGAGCTTGTGAAAAAAGGCGTTAACATGGAAGAACTTGATCAGGAAATTGAAAAAGTGAAGAAGGCTGTTGCGGATGAAAAAGTGAATGAAAAGAAAAAAGATCATGCTGTTAACAGCTATTTCCCAGGCCAAGCACCAGTTGTACCGGCAGTTCCAAAAAAATAGACCCTTTCCATTAAATTCTTATTCGTCCCGCCAAGAAGGAATAAGATATTTGGAAAGAGCCCTAAAATATGTTTTGAAAAACACTGTTTCCTTTAAGGCGACAGTGTTTTCTTGTGTTTATTTTGCTGGAATTGTAGTGATGTGTCAATTCTGTAGGCTTCAATTGTGGATTTGGCGGAAAAAATGGTGAACTTGGCGGAATCCAATCAAAGTTTGGCGGAAAAAATGGTCAACTTGGCGGAATCCAACCAAAGTTTAGCTGAAACAATATGAAGTTGGTGGAATTATCCGAAAGAAAGTGGAGTTAAATATCTTTTTTATGGTAGAGAATGAGTTTTACAGAATTAATTGTAAATTTCGCGGAATTCCAGTCAAAACGCATGGAATCAAATCCCGACGATAGCTGGAAATACAAAACGATTGCACCCTGACAGAAAAAAAGCTAAAATTACCTAGGGAATCGAAATAATTTACAATAAAGGAGCGTTTTTCATGCCACGTGCCTTATGGCTTTTAATCATCGGGATGGCAGTGAATGTAATTGGCTCTTCTTTTTTATGGCCTTTAAATACAATCTATATTCACGATCATTTAGGAAAGTCCCTTTCCGTTGCCGGGATTGTCCTGATGTTCAACTCGGGAGCAAACGTAATTGGAAATCTCTACGGCGGCCATTTATTTGATAAAATTGGCGGCTATAAATCTATAATACTAGGAATTGGTATTTCCCTTTTAGCCCTGGTCGGCTTATCTCTTTGGCATGACTGGCCACAATACGTCGTTTTTCTTACCATTGCCGGCTTTGGTTCAGGAATTATTTTTCCATCGATGTATGCGATGGCTGGTTCAGTATGGAAAGAAGGAGGGCGTAAATCGTTTAATGCCCTTTATGTCGCACAAAACCTCGGGGTTGCGGTAGGTGCTTCTCTTGGAGGGATCGTTGCAGATTACTCATTCCAATTAATCTTCTTAGCGAATACCATCATGTATGTTATTTTTTTATTAATTGCTGTATTTGGATATAAGGGGATCACGGTAGAGCCAGTAATACACGGCCATAATGAAAAGGAAATGAATTCAGCAAAAAGCAAAGTGAATTTACGAGCTTTATTAATTATTTGTTCTGGATATTTACTTTGTTGGGTTGCCTATAGTCAATGGACAACAACTATCGCTTCTTACACACAGGAAATCAATATTTCATTGACACAATACAGCTTATTGTGGACGATAAACGGTGCCATTATCGTCCTTGGGCAGCCGCTATTAATTGGTGTGCTAAAGTATTTATCAGCTTCATTAAAGCTGCAAATCCTAATTGGAATTGGGATCTTTATCGTTTCCTTTTTAGTTGCCGGAAAAGCAAGTGCTTTTTCAGGATTCCTCGTAGCCATGATTATCCTAACAATCGGTGAAATGTTCATCTGGCCTGCGGTTCCTACAATTGCTTTCGATTTATCTCCTAAGGGGAGAGAAGGCTTTTATCAAGGAATCGTCAATAGCACTGCAACTGGCGGCAGAATGGTTGGCCCATTACTAGGCGGAATAATTGTTGATCTATATAGCATGTCAGCATTATTTATTGTTTTAATTTCTCTGTTCCTTATTTCGGTTGTAACGACTCTAGTATATGACCGTCACTTAAAAGCGGAAACACAGTTTGCAGCAAAAACATCGTAGCTTGGGATATCTATAAATCTCGGGTTCTCAAGGGACAGTTCATACGTGAACTGTCTTTTGCATTATTTAGTTATAAAGTGCTTTCTTGATTGACTAAGTTATCCATTCATTAGAACGGTTGTCTCTTTTTTTGATATAGTAACAATATAGAAAATAATATTTTCACAAATGGTAATTTGTATCGTAGAAAAGGAAAGAAGGAGATACCATGCTTGCTTTATTACCTCTTATGCTTGAGCGTGTCGGTATCCTACTTATCGTTGCATTTATTCTTTCAAGGATGAAATCATTTCGTCAGGTTATTCATCATGAACATGGTATCGCTGTCAAAGCTACAATTATTGTTATTTTTGGAGCCTTTGGAGTTATTAGTAATTATACGGGTGTGGAAATTGGTCATGGAATGATAACGTCTAAGGATTGGCTGACAAATGTTGATAATACGGGTGCCATTGCTAATACAAGAATTATGGGTGTAGTGATTGGCGGCTTGATTGGCGGACCATTTGTAGGAATTGGAGTTGGGCTTATTGCTGGATTACACAGGCTGTCTCTAGGCGGTTTTACTGCAGTAGCCTGTTCCGTATCAACTATTTCTGCTGGAATCGTTACGGGCTTTTTAGGTAAGCGCTTTAAAATTCAAGAAAGTAGCTCGCCGTTGAAGGCTGTCGTAATAGGAATTTTGATGGAATGCTTTCAGATGGGAATTATCCTATTACTGGCGAAACCTTTTGATGAAGCACTTCATCTCGTTGAAATTATCGCCTTCCCAATGATTGCGATTAATGGTTTTGGAACATTGCTATTTTTGTTAATCATTCAGGATATTTTTCAGCAGCAAGAACGAACCCTGGCGTTGCAAACACATAAAGCGTTGTCCATCGCCAATCAGACGCTGCCATTTTTTAGGCAAGGCTTGAATATTGATTCGTGTACAAAGGCAGCAGAAATAATTCTAACATGGACAAATGCTGATGCCATTTCTATCACGAATCAACATCAAGTATTAGCGCATGTTGGCGCAGGAGCGGATCATCATCTTCCATCCGGAATCATGGCAACAGAATTAACGAAAAAAGTATTGGAGCAAGGACGTAATATTATTGCAAAAACAGCAAACGAAATACAATGTGTTAATCCAAAATGCCCGTTAGAAGCTGCCATTGTTTTACCTCTCAAAGTTCATGATAAAACGGTCGGTACATTAAAACTCTATTTTACCGACTCTAGTAAACTAAATCCTGTGGAGCAGGAACTTGCGGAAGGCTTAAGGAAACTAATCTCTGGCCAGCTCGAAATGGCAGAGCTGGAAATGCAAAGAAGATTATTAAAGGATGCGGAGATAAAAGCTCTGCAAGCCCAAGTGCATCCTCATTTTTTGTTTAATGCGATTAATACGATTTCAAGCTTAGTGCGAATTGATGCCGATCAAGCGAGAAAGCTATTAATTCAGTTAAGTATCTTCTTTCGCAGCAATCTCCAAGGAGCGCGCCAAATGTTAATTCCGCTTGAGAAAGAGCTTGAGCATGTCGAAGCCTATTTGACGATCGAGCAGGCAAGATTCCCTGACCGTTATAAAGTAGATTTAGAGATTGATCCATCCTTAGAAAAAGTTTTGATTCCACCGTTTACCCTGCAGCCACTGGTGGAAAATGCAATTCGTTATGCTTTTCCTAAAGCAAAAACGGGAATGGTGAAGGTTCGTGCCTTCAAAGAAGATAAGAAAATGGTGTTGCAGACTGAAGATGATGGAAAAGGAATTGCGCCGGAACTGCTTGAAACACTTGGAAATCAAACAGTCGATTCAACTGAGGGAACAGGGACAGCCCTATGGAATATTAAGAAGAGGATTGAAGAAATTTATGGCCAGAATGCGTCGTTTCAAATTGAAAGCAAACTAGATAACGGAACGAGAGTAACGATTAAACTGCCGTTAAACGGGCAAATGGGGTGAAGATAGTGTTAAAGGTATTTACTGTGGATGACGAACCGCTAGCGAGGGATGAGCTAGCGTATCTTCTCAAACGCAGCAAACAGGTGGAAATAGCAGGAGAGGCTGATAGTGTCGAAGCTGCCTTAGAAAAAATGGTAGATCTCGATATTGATGTTATTTTTTTAGATATTCAGCTTGCCGATGAAAGTGGGATCGAAATTGCAAATAGAATGAATCAACTGGAATACCCCCCATTGATCGTATTTGCCACTGCATATGATGAATATGCTCTTAAGGCTTTTGAGCTAAATGCTGCTGATTATATTCTAAAGCCTTTTGATGAAAAACGGGTACAGCAAACAATTGAAAAGCTTTACAAGCTAGCCGGTAATACAAAACAAAGAATTTCGCTTCCATCAAGGCAGCGTTCTTACCCAAACGAGCGTGCTGAAAAACTAGCTATTTCTGTTGATGAAAAAATAGTTCTCGTGAATATAAACGAAATCCTCTATGTTGCCACTCAGGAGGGAAAAACGATGATTGCCACGGAGAAACAAAAGTATTGGGTAAGCGATTCATTGGTTACCTTTGAACGGAAGCTCCACCATACTCCAATCATTCGCGTTCATCGTGCATATTTAGTTAGTATTGATGCGATTGTTGAGATTGAGCCATGGTTTAATTCAACCTATAATTTGATTATGAAGGATGGTGAAAAGGTTCCAGTAAGTAGAACCTATACAAAAGATCTAAAACAACTGCTTGATTTTTAAGCAGTTGTTTTTGTATTTCAAGCGATTATTCATGTTTTTCAACTTCTGATTTTTGCATTTTAGTCTGAAAGTTCAATGCTTCCGTTTTCATTTATTATGATAGAGATATGTAAGCAATGACTAGGGAGGTAGTAAAATGAATGCGGTTTCAATTGTAATTGGCTCTATTTGTATTTTAATGATTGCCTATCGTTTATATGGGACATTTATGGTGGCAAAAGTCTTAAAATTAGATGATTCAAAGCCGACACCTGCACACGAATTAAATGATGGAAAGGACTATGTTCCAACCAATAAATGGGTGACTTTCGGACATCACTTTGCGGCTATCGCTGCTGCAGGTCCGCTTGTTGGTCCAATTCTGGCAGCACAATTCGGATATTTGCCAGGTTTACTCTGGCTATTGATTGGTGCTGTTATTGGTGGAGCAGTTCATGATGCTGTTGTCCTTTATGCATCTATGCGAAAAAAGGGAAAATCTTTATCTGAAGTAGCAAAAGACGAATTAGGTCCCGTCGCAGGTTTTTGTACTGGACTTGCCATGCTATTCATAATAACCATTACAATGGCCGGGCTTTCCATGGTTGTGCTCCATGCACTCGAAAACAACCCATGGGGTACGTTCTCTGTAGGAATTACAATACCCATTGCAATGGGGGTAGGAATTTTTTATAAAAAAACAGGCAATCTAAAATTGACATCAACAATTGGATTTATTCTTGTCATGGTTGGAGTGTTTGTTGGTCCATCGATTCAGAATACATTCTTGGGTGATTGGCTCACATTAGATACAAAGACATTGGCTATTATTCTACCAATTTATGCTTTCTTTGCTGCGGCATTGCCTATATGGCTCTTGCTTGCCCCACGAGATTACTTAAGCAGTTTTATGAAGATTGGTGTATTTATTGCACTAATCATTGGGGTTTTCATTATTAATCCAACGATTCAGATGCCGGCTTTTACTAAATTTACGCAAGGTGGCGGTCCAGTTATTGGAGGACCTGTTTGGCCATTTATCTCAATTACCATTGCTTGCGGTGCCATTTCTGGTTTCCATGCATTTGTCGGTTCAGGTACAACACCTAAAATGTTGGATCGCTGGTCAGATATCAAGGTTGTTGGATTTGGCGCGATGTTAGTAGAGTGTGTCGTAGGAATTATGGCGTTAATTGCGGCAACAGCGCTACATCCTGCGGACTACTTTGCGATTAACTCAACACCAGAAGTATTCAAAACATTAGGAATGCATGTGGATCAATTACCAAAGCTTGCGAAGGAAATTGGGATTGACCTTGAAGGACGAACAGGCGGTGCCGTGACTTTAGCTGTAGGGATGACCTATGTTTTCACCGAAATTCCATGGTTTGCGAAATTATCGTCTTACTTCTTTCAGTTTGTGATTATGTTTGAAGCGGTTTTTATTTTAACAGCGATCGATTCCGGCACACGTGTAGCCCGCTATTTGATTCAAGATTTCTTTGGTGAGTTCTATAAACCATTGAAGAAGACAGACTGGCTGCCAGGATCGATTTTTGCAAGTGCTTTAGCATGCTTTATGTGGGGTTATTTACTCTTCTCAGGCGATATCGGCTCTGTTTGGGCACTTTTTGGGGTTTCCAATCAATTGATGGCATCTATCGGTCTCATCGTCGGTGCAACGGTTATTCTAAAAATTGCCGACAAACGCTGGTACATGCTAACCTGTTTAGTGCCACTTGCCTATTTATTTGTTACCGTTAACTACGCAGGCTATTGGATGGTGAAAAATGTTTACCTCAATCAAGCAGCTGCCGGTTACAGTGTATTGAATGGTGTGTTATCAATTATTATGTTAGTACTCGGTTTCATCATATTGGTGACAGCAATTAAGAAATGGACAACGATGTGGAATTCTCCACGTTTCCAATTGGGAACAAAAGCTGCATAAATTAATGTAAGCAGGTGACTTCAAAAGGAAAAAACCTATTGGAGCCATCTGCTTTTTCATTCATACATCGAAATTGCTTTCCTAGGAAAATGTAATGAATGAAAACGTTGGAATGATAATATGTTTAAAAGCTGAACTAACCGTCCATCCTGATTTTAGGCAAATGTTTGCTTGCATAGTGGTAGAAAATTTTATACAATTACCCTAATACTTTATATTGAAAAAACAGTGATCAGGAGTAGTAGTGATTAATACCCGAAACATAGAGAGTTGACGGCTGGTGGAAGTCAACCGGGTACATCATGAACTCGCCTTTGAGTTGCAAGCGTGAAAGATACAGTAATGTTTGCCGTTTTCCGCGTTAAGGATGAATGAAGCGAGTGCAGGCAGCACTAATGTGGGTGGTACCGCGGGAAGATACATACAATCCTCTCGTCCCTTTTTGGGATGAGAGGTTTTTTATTTTATCTAGCTGCAACGTCTAGCCCCTCGGGTTCAAATAATCTGAACCATATGAAGTCAAGGTGCCGACTTCATATGGTTCAGAACATTTGCTGGTCGGGGCTGAACAAGGCGTTTCCGCTTTTATATTTTTATAGGAGGAAAACAATATGAGTTTCGACCATCTACAAATCGAAAAAAAATGGCAAAAGAAATGGGAAACAGAAAAAACATTCAAAACAAGTGAAGAATATGATAAACGAAAATTCTATGCATTAGATATGTTCCCATATCCATCTGGGGCAGGGCTTCACGTTGGACACCCTGAAGGATATACGGCAACCGATATCCTTTCACGTTTAAAGCGGATGCAAGGATATAACGTGCTTCACCCCATGGGCTGGGATGCATTCGGATTGCCCGCGGAACAGTACGCGTTGGATACTGGCAACGACCCGGCAGAATTTACCGAGCAAAATATTAACACCTTCCGCAGACAAATTAAATCACTTGGTTTCTCGTATGATTGGGATCGCGAAGTCAACACGACAGATCCTGAATACTATAAATGGACGCAGTGGATTTTCTTAAAGCTGTGGGAAAAAGGACTTGCCTATATTGATGAGGTAGCAGTAAACTGGTGCCCGGCACTTGGAACCGTTTTGGCAAACGAAGAAGTTATTGACGGTAAAAGTGAACGCGGCGGCCATCCGGTTGAGCGCCGTCCGATGAAGCAATGGATGTTAAAAATCACTGCCTATGGTGACCGTTTACTTGAAGATTTAGAGGAGCTTGACTGGCCGGAAAGCTTGAAAGAAATGCAGCGAAACTGGATTGGCCGCTCTGAAGGGGCAGAAGTCACCTTCAAAATTGATGGCCATGATAAAACCTTCACCGTTTTCACAACCCGTCCAGATACATTATTCGGTGCAACCTATGCAGTATTGGCTCCAGAGCATGCATTTGTTGATAAAATTACAACAGCTGAACAGCGCGCAGCCGTAGATGCATATTTAGATAAAGTTAAAACGAAAAGCGATCTTGAGCGTACAGATCTTGCAAAAGAAAAAACAGGCGTATTTACTGGTGCGTATGCTATTAATCCGGCAAATGGCGAAAAAATGCCAATCTGGATTGCTGATTATGTATTGGTTAGCTATGGAACAGGTGCGATTATGGCCGTTCCTGCCCACGATGAACGCGATTATGAATTTGCGAAAGAATTCGGGCTGCCGATTAAACCAGTTGTCGCCGGTGGCAATGTGGAAAAAGAAGCCTTTACAGGTGATGGCGAACACATCAATTCCGATTTCTTAAATGGATTAAATAAAGAAGATGGGATTTCTAAAATGGTTTCCTGGTTAGAGGAAAAAGGGATCGGAACCAAAAAGGTAACGTTCCGTTTACGTGATTGGTTGTTTAGCCGTCAGCGTTATTGGGGCGAGCCGATTCCAATCATTCATTGGGAAGATGGCACGATGACAGCTGTTCCGGAAGACCAGCTTCCATTGACCTTACCAAAAACGAAGGATATCAAACCATCCGGAACTGGCGAATCGCCACTTGCCAATATTTCTGATTGGGTAGACGTCGTTGACTCGGAAACAGGCAAAAAAGGCCGCCGTGAAACAAATACGATGCCGCAATGGGCAGGCAGCTGCTGGTACTATTTACGTTATATTGATCCAAAAAACAGCGAAGCACTGGCTTCTGCTGAAAAATTAAATCACTGGCTACCTGTAGATATTTACATTGGCGGCGCCGAGCATGCTGTCCTTCACTTGCTATATGCACGTTTCTGGCATAAATTCTTGTATGATATCGGTGTGGTTCCAACAAAAGAGCCATTCCAAAAGTTATTTAACCAAGGGATGATTTTAGGTGAAGGCAATGAAAAAATGAGTAAGTCAAAAGGAAATGTTGTAAATCCTGATGATATCATCGAGAGCCACGGTGCCGATACGCTTCGCTTGTATGAAATGTTCATGGGACCGCTTGATGCCTCGATTGCCTGGTCGACAAACGGTTTGGACGGTTCACGCCGATTCCTTGATCGTATCTGGCGCTTATTTGTAGAGGAAAACGGTGAATTAAGCCCGAAAATCCAGCCAAATGAAGAAGCGTCTAATTTAGAGAAAGTTTATCATCAAACTGTGAAAAAGGTAACTGAGGATTACGAAGGCTTACGATTTAATACGGCGATTTCACAAATGATGGTATTTATTAATGAAGCCTACAAAGCAACTGTTCTTCCAAAGGATTATGTTGAAGGCTTCGTCAAAATGCTTGCTCCTGTTTGTCCGCATTTTGCTGAAGAGCTTTGGGAAAAGCTAGGACATAGCGGAACGATTTCCTATGAAGCATGGCCTGCATATGATGAAGCTAAATTAGTCGATGAGGAAGTCGAAATTGTGATCCAAGTGAACGGAAAGGTAAAAACGAAGCTTATGGTACCGACAGATGCCAGCAAAGAGGCATTGGAAGGAATCGCGATGGACGATGACCGTGTGAAGGAACAAATCGAAGGAAAAACGATTCGTAAAGTGATCACAGTACCAGGTAAATTGGTTAATATCGTAGCTAATTAATAAAATATGAACATCCTCCTGTTTAACTGGGGGGATGTTTTTCTGAAGGGATGATTGGGATGGAAGAAATTCAAATTATTACAACAGAAGAGTTACAAAAGAAGCTTGAGGCAGGGGAAAAACTTGAGCTAGTTGATGTAAGGGAAGATGAAGAGGTAGCAGCAGGTATGATTCCTGGGGCAAAACATATTCGTATGGGCGACATTCCTGCAAATCTTGACTATTTTGATAAAGATAAAGAATATATTTTTATCTGCCGTTCAAGCGCTCGCAGTGGGAATGTTTGTTATTACCTACAAGAACAGGGCTATAAGGTCCGTAATATGATTGGCGGAATGATGAACTGGACTGGCGAAACGAAATAACCGATTCCATTTTTGGAATCGGTTTTTCTCTGCTCTTTGTTTAGTTTACAAGTTCAATCTAAAAAAATTTTAACTTTTCTATTTTTAAAATTCAGAAAAGTTGTGAATAATGGTAGCAAAAAGAGAGGGAGAGAATCCTATGATACAGGTTAAGCTATTTGACAGAGAACATGAGAAAGACTTGGAAAAGGAAATGAATCGGTTTTTAAGAGGAATAGATGAAAAGAGTCTGTTAGATATTAAATATAATGTAGCAGCGATAACTGAAGAGGAAGAGGAAGAACAGATTTATTGTTTTTCGGCGATGATTATTTACAAGGCCTGATATTACATCAGGCCTTTTTTCGCAGACAAGGCAGCATTAGACCCTGCAAGTCTGCCCGTCACAAGGGCAGAGGTGATATTATATCCGCCAGTGTAACCATGAACATCTAGAATTTCACCACAAAAATATAAGCCATTCATTAATTTTGAGCCCATCGTTTGTGGTTCGATTTCTTTTACCGACACGCCTCCGCCAGTCACAAATGCTTTTTCGAGAGGAAGGGTGCCATTTACCTTGATTGGGAATTGCTTGCAGCTTTTTGCAAAACTGCGAATTTTTTCATTAGAAAGGTTGCCGCCCTGTTCAGATGGATCGATACCATTTTGTTCTAATAGAAAAAGTAGATACCGTTCAGGAACCAGTCCTTTTAAGGTATTTTTAATACTTTTCTTAGGCTCACTTTTTACAAGTTTGCCGATTCCTTGAAAAATCTCTTCTTCCTTTTGATCTGGTAGGACATCGAGGCTCATTGTTACTTCTTTAAGATTCCACTTCTTCATCGCTTTCACAACAAACTGGCTGCAGCGGAGAACCGCTGGCCCGCTTATGCCAAAATGGGTAAACAGCATATCCATTCGATGAGAGATAATTGCCTTGCCTTTTGGATTCAATACAGTTAAATTAATGTCTCTTAATGAGAGACCTTGCAGCGTTTTATTTTTAATAAAAGGTTCACTGGAAGTAACGGGCACTTCGGTTGGGAACAGCTCCGTAATCGTGTGTCCAGCATTTTCCGCCCAGGCATAGCCATCCCCGGTCGAACCTGTATGGGGAACAGACTTTCCGCCAACGGCAATCACAATCGACTTTGCACCAATTTTTTGACCGTCCTTTAACAAAACAGCTGAAACTTGTCCATTTTCATAGATGACATCAGCAACAGGACTATTTTTGAAGATCCTTACTTGTAGCTTTTCCAATTGTTCTAAAAGTGCATCAACAACTGATTGAGCTTTATTAGAAACTGGGAACATCCTCCCGTGATCCTCTTCCTTTAAAGCGACTCCTAGTTTTTCAAAAAACGAAATAATATCTTCATTACTAAAGATAGAAAAAGCACTATATAAAAATTTCCCATTCCCGGGCAGGTGCTTAATTATTTCTTCGATAGGCAGGCGATTGGTGACATTACAGCGTCCGCCGCCGGAAATCGCCAGCTTTCGGCCAAGCTTGTCTCCTTTATCAATTAACAGTACCTTTGCACCTTTTTCACCTGCAGCAATAGCAGCCATTAATCCTGATGGTCCGCCGCCGATTACGATAATATCATATACCATATTTTCACCAACTTTATATTAATCGTCACTTCATTATAAACAATTCTTGTGAAAATAAAACGAAAACTGCAGGCTTCTTGATAAAAATTAATTGGTTGTGAGTAGCATCCGAGAGAAAGAAGTTGTAAACTACTAATAGTGTGCAAAAAAAGTCGAATTTTTTGAAGCTGCGCACTTATTTCTTCGGGTAGGAAGGGATTTTATGCAATCTAAGCTTTTAAGAGGAACATTTATATTAACATTTGGAACAATCCTTTCAAAGGTGATTGGTTTAATTTACGTTATTCCATTCTTTCAAATTGTCGGCAGGGAAGGGACAACGCTTTATCAATATTCCTATGTTCCCTATACCATTTTTATAAGTATCGCAACAGCCGGTGTACCGCTTGCAGTTTCAAAATTTATTTCAAAATATAATGCACTTGAAGAATATGCTGTTGGCAGGAAGCTGTTTAAATCGGGTTTAGTGATCATGCTGTTAACAGGGGTTATGGCCTTTTTAGTGATGTATCTCGCCGCACCAATACTTGCAGAAATGAGTGTAGGCGATAAAAAGGCAAATTTAGATAATGTCACGACTGTTATGCGGGCTGTCAGCTTTGCATTGATTGTTGTTCCATTTATGAGTCTCATTAGAGGATTCTTTCAAGGGCACCAATCAATGGGTCCGTCCGCACTCTCACAGGTAGTGGAACAAATCGTAAGGATTGCCTTTACACTTTTAGGTGCTTTTGCCGTCTTACATATTTTTCATGGAAAAATGGTAACGGCTGTTAGTGTGGCTACGTTTGCTGCCTTTATTGGCGCTATTGGCGGCCTGATTGTTTTATTTTGGTATTGGTACAAAAGAAAGCCTTATTTAGACGAACTGCTTACACATGATAAAGGTACAATTGATATCTCTCTTAAGGATATTTATAAGGAAATCATCATTTATGCCTTTCCATTTGTATTAGTTGGGATTGCCAACCCTTTATTTCAGGCGATTGATCAATTCACGTTTAGCAAAGCAATGGCAGCTATTGGGAAAGCGCAATATGCGGACTCCTTTTTTTCTATTTTGAATTTTGAATCCCATAAGATAGTAATTATTCCAGTATCTCTGGCAACGGCCTTTTCGCTAACACTCGTACCAAGTATAACGAAGGCCTTCGTTGAAGGGGAAAGGACAAGCCTGAACCGACAGTTAAATCAAACATTTCAAGTAATGTTATTTTTAACTTTACCTGCTGCCATAGGTCTTTCTTTATTGGCAGAACCTGTTTATACGGTGTTTTATCAACATGATTTAATAGGTACTGAAGTGTTAAGAGCGTACGCACCTGTTGCCATTCTCTTTTCCCTATATTCTGTCACCGCAGCAATATTACAAGGGATCAATGAACAAAGATTTACAGTGTTAAGTTTACTTGTTGGCTTATTAATAAAATTGTCCCTGAATATTCCGTTGATTAAACTGATGGAAACAAGAGGGGCTGTTTTAGCGACAACACTTGGATATACTGCGGCAATTCTCATCAATTTAATCGTAATTAAAGCATACTCACGCTATCCATTCCGACTAGTTTGGAGGAGGAGCCTGCTGATTATCATTTTCGCGGGATTAATGTGGGCAGGCACAGAAATTATGTATAAAATATTATTGTTATTCCTTTCACCTGCATCAAAGATTCAATCTGTTTTGATTATCTCAATATGTGCTCTAGTCGGTGCTGGAATATATTTTTATCTTAGCTCTAAAACAGGGCTTACCACTCGCTTATTCGGAGATAAAATTGAGCGTTTCATGACAAAATTAAAGCTGCCAAAAAGGGGTGGAAGTGTTGAGAATTGATAAGATGCTAGCCAATCTCGGCTACGGAAGCCGTAAGGAAGTTAAGCAGCTGCTGAAAAGTGGTGCTATCAAAGTTGATGATGCTGTGGTCAAGGATGCTAAACAGCACGTCGATACAGCTAAACAATCCGTTACCTTAAATGGCGAAGTGATTGAATACAGGGAATTTATTTATCTAATGATGAACAAGCCGCAGGGAGTGCTGTCTGCGACTGAAGATAGTGCTTGCGAAACGGTGATTGATTTATTGGAGCTTGAGGACCAAGTGTACGAGCCTTTCCCTGTAGGCAGGCTAGACAAGGATACAGAGGGATTACTGCTTATCACCAATGACGGACAATTGGCTCATCGTTTGCTTTCTCCTAAAAAGCATGTGCCGAAGACCTATTTTGCTGTGATTGATGGGGAAGTAACAGAAGCAGATATTGATGCCTTTAGTCGAGGGGTAACCTTGGATGACGGCTACGAAACAAAGCCAGGCGAATTGAAAATCTTAAAACCAGGTATCCGTTCCGATATTGAGCTAACCATCACTGAAGGCAAATTTCATCAAGTAAAAAGAATGTTCCAAGCCGTTGGGAAAAGGGTCGTTTACCTCCAGCGGATTTCGATGGGACCTCTCGCGTTAGATGAAACACTCGAGCTTGGCGAATACCGGGAATTAACGGACGAAGAAGTTGAATTATTGAGAGATTATCAAGTGAAATAGAGGAATTTTTGAAAAAGCAGCTATTTTTTAGCTGCTTTTTAAGTTTTTTGAGCCATTTTTGTGCTTGCTCCTCGTAAAAAAAAGAATAATTGTGCCCAAGATAAGAAAAAAAGGGTCTCCTCGGTAAGAAAAAAGAATAATTGTGCCCGAGATAAGAAAAAAAGGGTCTCCTCGGTAAGAAAAAAGAATAATTGTACTCGAGGTAAGAAAAAAAGGGTCTCCTCGGTAAGAAAAAAGAATAATTGTACTCGAGGTAAGAAAAAAGATTCCCGCTCGGTCACAAATGATTAACTGTGCTCAATCAAGTAAGGGAAAAGGGGGCCAGGTAGTCACAAAAAAGATTTTTTCACTACTAATAAGATGAAGCTCATCTCTACTCACACAGCCTATATTAAGTTTGGTTGGTTTTTTGAATGAATTGCATTTTTATAGTAGACAAACATGCGTGTTACGGCACAAGCAAATGAAGGAAAATTAATTTTCAGGATAGTTGGTGATCGGGAACGCTATTTCGTTTTTTATGAATGTGGTTATTGATAGGCTTTAATGTTCAACAAATCCTCCAAGTCGACAATTTCAAAATTCCTTTTTTGCAATTCATCGATTAGTAGAGGTAATGCTTTTTTTGTCTCAACCTTATCAGAATCAGAATGCATTAAAATAATATCGCCGTTTCGAACATTTGCTATCACATTGTTAACGATATTTTGGGCTTCCTTTTGCGACCAATCCAATGTATCAATCGACCATAAGACAATGGAATATCCTTCTTGCTTAGAAATCGCTGCCACTTGTGCATTTGTATCTCCATAGGGTGTCCGAAGAATGGCTGGTTCTTTTCCTATTACTGACTTTATGGCCTCACCGGTATCTTGAATTTCTTTCCGAACAGCTTCTTTACCTAATTTCGTTAATACAACATGATTATAGCTATGGCTTAGGACTAAGTTTCCTTGATTAAATGCATCCTTAACCACATCGGGGTGTTCCTTTATCCTACTGCCTAAAAAGAAGAAATTACCCTTAACATTATGGGTAGCTAAAATATTAATAATTGCTGGGGTGATGACTTGATCTGGTCCATCATCAAATGTAAGGGCAACCTTCTTAAAATTAGGACCATTAATGTACACATTTTCATGATTTTTGGAAAAAAGAACGATAGATTTCCGCCATTTTTGCATTGATGTCCATGCTGAGTCCGATAGTTTATTAGATATTCCTTTTATATCAAGAATATAATCGGTCGTCGATTTTGCTCTGTTTGGATGAAAAACGGAGACATGATCGATTGTCTTGCTGTTTTTCAGAATGATTATCTTTAATTGAATGTCTTGTTTCACTTCATAAACATAAATGTTTTCATTGTTGTTGTCCTTTACCTCTGCTGGCTGTCCTAATGTTTTTACAACCATTTGGTCAGAAATATCCTTTAGTTCATTCGCATAAGAGCGTACATCGAAAATTTCTCCTCCTGTGTTATAACCTATAACAATATTTTTTTTATTATAGGCAGCATAAAAGCCAAAACCAGCCGTATCGACCGTATCTGGTTCTCCCCATTCTGATTTCACCTGTTCCATTGTGCTATCGAGAGCATTAAATGGACAATCCTTAACCATTCCTTTCTCTGCCCAACCCAACATTTCATTAAGCAGCATCGAAGAAGTGCGGTCTACTTCCTTGGGCTGCAGGGCATTTTCTTTTGGGGGTAGATTATTGCTTTCATGTGGTGTTTGTGAAACACATGCTGTTAAAATGGTGGAAAAAGAGAAAAGAATTACCCACAGGGTTTTGGGTAGCTTCTTCATTATGCATCCCTCCCTAAATTCCTTGCCTTAATAATAACAAACTCACCATTAACATCTTTATTTTTTTTATAAAAATAAAAAAGGACAAAGCATGAAGCCTTGTCCATTAAAGAGCAGTTGTAAATATTATGCCTGTAAGAAGGATTTTAACATCCAATTATGTTTAGTAAGTTTGCCAATTAAGCCAAGGAACATATCACTCGTTACTTCGTCATTATTTTGTTCAGCTATTTCCATCCCAGCTTTTAATTCATCAATGATTAAAGAAAAGTCATTTACAACTGTCTGAACCATTTCTTCTGCCGTTAATTTTTCATTCGTTTCTTCAATCGTAGCAAGTTGAAGAGAAGCTTTTAAAGTTGAAATGGGGCTGCCGCCAATTGCTAGTAATTGTTCTGCAAATTCATCGATTGTTACTGCTGCTTCCTCATAAAGTTCCTCAAATTTAGCATGTAAGGTAAAAAAGTGTGGTCCTTTCACATACCAGTGAAAATGATGAAATTTTGTATATAATACGTTCCAGTTTGCAATTTGTTGGTTAAGTACTCTTTCAATGTTCATTTAGCATTCCTCCTATTTTCTATCTATATTAATTATAACATATATTATTTTAAAGTAAATATTAAATTATAATTATTATAAATAAAAGTTTTTCCTATGTGGAAAGTTGTCTTTTTTTGATTCATTAAGAGATTAATAGAGAATTTTTCATAAAAGTTCTTTTAAATAAATCTATATTTACTGATAAAATACAAAGGGTGCCCTAAATTGGAATTTTGGACACCTATTTTTCGTATTTCTAGTGTTTTTCTTCAAAAAAACCATATCCATCGACACTTTTTATCCAAGCCTTTGCATTTTCACCATTTTGATCGGCAATCCATAAGTCTCTTTTAATTTCTGCCAAGTCCTTTATCCGAAGCCACGTTAATTTATTGACTGAGGAAAGATAAATCGGATCGTAATCGCCATAGTCCTTAGGAGGATGGGTAATTTGTGGTTGCTTTTGTTCGCCTATTTTTATTAGAAATAATGAAGGGTCCGGCCTCTTCTTCGCATCATTGGACCATTCGCTTTCTTTTACCCTAGAAACAAATAGTGCATTATCATCCTTCCAAGTAAACCCAAGTTCTGCGAACCTTGGCGGCGTCAGGCTAATCGATTTAAAAGCAGGAAGCTCGGTTACTTTCATATTTTTATTTTTAAACCCAAAGACAATTCTTCCACCGCCTGCTATATACCCTAACCGATTTTGCTGAAATGCCCATTTTTGTGAGTATCCTCCAATAATTTCGTCTATTGCTTCGAAGTTCTTTCCATCAGACGAAATAACACACACCATATTGCTGTCCATTGACCATGAAGCCGTTGGACTAACGACAAAAGAGATCCACTTTCCGTCAGGAGAAAATTGAAAATTAGATGCATCGATCGCTAGCAGGCTGATATTCCCTTTCTTCAATTCACTAGGAATGGTATGAAGCTTCTTCACATTTTTGGTCAGACTGGTGATTTTAGCTAAGTCCTTTTCAAGTCCTATTTGAAAAAGAATTGGATTCGTCCATCCATCGGGCCTAAGCGAAGCAACTGAGGCGGTAATAAAGGAACGGCCATCAGGGTACCAGCTATAATCTCCTACACCTAACGCAATATTATAAAAGTGTTCAAGGTTTGAGACATTTAGGACACTGCCGCTTTTAAAAGCAAGGATATTCTCGACCGGTGACCACTTAGGATTGGTTCCATCTAATGTAATTCTCTTGTGCTTTTTTGTTTCCAGATTATACACCCAAATTTCTGTCTGGGACTCCATAAATGGACTTAGTTTCTTTTTTGCTTCAACTTGATAGGCAATCCATTTCCCATCGTATGACCAAAGGGGAGGATAGTTATACTTGGCTGACTCCTTCGTGATTTTTTCTTCCTTGCCATTTATTTTCGTCCAGAGAAAGCCATCCCTTACAAAAGCAACCTTTACACTATCCGTTACAGGTTCTGCATTTGCCATGTTTGGCAGCAATAATAGAAAAATCAATAAAAAACAAACTTGTTTTTTCATCCTTTCACCTCTATTAGAAGACCTTCAATTATTTTCCTCAAGAAAGCCTGAAATATGATGAAAAATAAAAAACAAAGTATCTAAGTTAAAACCTGGTTCCATAATGGAAGCGTTGTTTAAAGGCTTCTATAAATTCCAAAACTAAAAATATAGTTTATAATAAGTAATAATCATTTTTTAAGGGGCTTTTTATGGGAATAATTACAGGTAAGGTAATGATAATATATTTACTTAAAAAGTTATACTTTGCCTATGATTAGTTCGAAATTTCTAGGTACAATATTGGCTCAACTATTTTTTATCCCTGCTGCATATTATGTTGCTTGGTTTGCTAAGTGGATATAACTAAGATTCTTGTTCAACTTCCGGAAACAGGAGTTAGACAAGGGGTTGTAGAGCTAGAATAAGCCTGTCGTCTCTATGGAGGCGACGGGCTTTATTTCTTTATTATACAAATGGGAAGAATTAAGTCCTGGACTGTTAACAAAAATAATTTATCATTTTAACTTCACTTTCAGAATAAACCGAAGCCTTTGGATATTTTTGAGTATTCTTTTTGAAAAAATAAGTAACCAATTATCACAATGGGTACTATAAAGCTTAAAGAGGTTTAGGATATGAAGGGGGAATGATCATGAAACTTACACACGAGCAGGCGATTGAGTTACACGGCTTTAATAACCTGACAAAGTCGTTAAGCTTTAATATGTATGACATTTGTTTTACAAGAACAAAGAATGAGCGGGAAGCTTACTTGAAATATATTGATGAACAATACAGTGCGGACAGACTGCAAAAAATTTTACAACATGTATCAGATATTATTGGTGCGCATGTATTAAATGTGGCCAGCCAGGACTTTGAACCTGCGGGTGCAAGCGTGACGTTGTTGGTATCAGAGGGGCCGGTTGCAAATGCCCCGTCAGAATCATTTGAGGAATCTCCGGGACCGCTTCCCGAATCGGTAGTGATGCAACTAGATAAGAGTCATATAACTGTTCATACATACCCGGAATTTCACCCCGATGAAGGGATCAGTACGTTCCGAGCGGATATTGATGTATCCACCTGTGGGGAAATTTCGCCCCTAAAGGCGCTTCATTATTTAATCCGTTCGTTTGAGACCGATGTGATGACGATTGATTACCGTGTTCGCGGTTTTACAAGGGATAAAACAGGCCACAAGCTATTTATTGACCACGAAATCAACTCGATTCAGAATTACATCCCTGAAGATGTGGGTGAATTATTCGATATGATAGATGTCAATGTTTATCAGGAACATATTTTCCACACAAAATGCAAACTGCGTGAATTCGATTTAAATAATTATTTATTTGGTTATACAAAAGATAAGCTGACTCCCGATGAACATATAGAGATTACAGAGAGATTAAAGATCGAGATGGATGAAATCTTTTATGGGAAAAATATTGTTCCATAGAAGACTTGACTAAGTTTAGAGTGACTAATTAAGGGTCTTCGAGACCTAAAAATAGTCAGAATCGAGAATTCGGTCCCGTAGAAGTGGTCTACGTGACCGAATCAGGGCCAAAACCAAGAAATAGGTCACGTAAAATGGTTATACGTAACCGAACACTTTAAGAAATGAGAAATCAGTCACTTAACAAATGCATATTTTAATGATTCAACAAATGATGCAGCATTCTATTTTTATCATCAAAAAATTGTTTCATAATTCGGTAATGATTCGTTTCTTCAAGTAAGCTCTCTCTTATTCCCTCTTCTCTAAATTCAAAAATTTTTGCATCTGGATAGGCCATGATAATAGGTGAATGGGTCGCGATAATAAATTGGGAATTTTCGTTTACCAAGTCATGAATCCTCGTCAGCATCGACATTTGCCTTAGTGGCGAGAGGGCGGCTTCGGGTTCATCTAAAATATATATTCCGTTTCCACCAAAGCGATGAAGAAACGTAGCAAAGAAGGCCTCTCCATGTGACTGTTCATGCAGCGATACACCGCCGAATGAATCAATTACTCTACGCCCTCTTCCTCCACGGTCCATTTCCTCAATATTGGAAGCGACATTATAAAAGCTTTCCGCCCGCAAGAAAAAGCCATCTTTCGGTTTTTCAATCCCTTTGATTACTTTGAGATAGTCTCCAAGCGGTGAATGTGAATCATAGGTTGAAAAATTGAAATTAAAGGATCCACCCTCAGGGTTAAACCCTAATGCAACTGCTATTGCTTCAAGCAAGGTGGATTTACCCATCCCATTTTCTCCAATTAGAAAGGTTACATCAGGATGAAAGGATAGTTCGTCTAATGTCTTCAAACTGGGCAGGTTAAAGGGATATTTTTTAAAAGAAGGGACTTCATCTCTCTTCATTTTGATACTTCTTATATATTGAGTGGTTAGCATTATAACGGCCTCTCATTTTTCTGATTTTAAATAATTGTAACATGAACAGCGGCAAATAGCGCTTAAGGGAATAATTAAGGATTTGTCGTAATAATGTATATTCCCATAGCCTATCCCATACATTGAAGTGATAGAAAAATGGGAGTGGATGTCTATGCAATTTTACTATGGGCAGCAAATGCCGCTAAGAATATTAGATGAGGCGGAATTTTGGAAGCATCAGGAAGAGGAACACACGGTTGTCATCCGCGAGTTGGTCTCAGGACTTGAGCCAGGTTTTATCGATGCCTTGAAAAAGTGGGAGCAAGCTCTCGGAGAAACTCACAAGCAGGTTGTCCGTTTTATTGAATCTGTGATTCGGTCGGGTTCGCAGGTATCGAATCAATTATATCAACAAGTGCTGCAGCTCGTATCCTATTGCCTGCAGCAAAGCGAGTCGTTTATTCAACTATGTGAGCAAATAAAAACGCATAGTCAAGCGGTCAGCAGCAATCATACCGCTAATGTGGTCCTAAATCATATCATTCGCGAATCCGAGTACTTTGTCGGAATTGCCCAAGCACTGTTATCTAGCGGCCAATAAACAAATCTTTTGAATGAAAAGCTATGTTTACGGTGACTTTACTTAGTGTGTAGAGTCACCTTTTTAATACTTGACATGAAACTAAATGGTGTTATATATTTTTAAGTGAAACCAAATGGTTTCATATTTTGCGATAAAACCTTTTAAGAGGAGCATTCATAATGGAAAATCAAACACAAACATTACCAGACATTAGACACACCCTAGTATACAATGCACCAATTTCGAAAGTGTGGAACGCTGTTGCAACCTCAGAAGGCTTAGCGGCTTGGTTCATGCCAAATGATTTTGAGCCAGTAGAAGGTCATGAATTTCATCTAAATGCGGGCCAATTTGGGATGTCTCCATGTAAGGTAACAAAAGTCGATCCGCCTAACAGCCTGTCATTCAATTGGGGAAAAGATTGGACCCTTACATTTGAATTAAAAGAAGTTGATGGAAAAACAGAATTTACTCTCATTCATAGCGGTTGGGATGCAAAGAAAGTTACAGAATTTGGTGCTCAGCATACGCCAATTCGGGAAAACATGAATCAAGGCTGGGCAGGTATGGTGAAAAAATTACAAGAATTTGTTGAGGCTTAAATGGCTGTTTCATCAGTAAAGCATGATGTCTTTCAAGCCATCGCTGATCCAACAAGGCGAAAGCTATTGAAACTGCTAAGCAAGGAAGAAATGCCTGTCACTGCTATTAGTGGACACTTCCCCATGAGCCGGACTGCCGTGTCAAAGCACCTGCGTGTTTTAGCAGATGCAGGATTAGTGAAGGAACGGAAGGTCGGCAGGGAAACACGGTACAAGCTCGAGCCGGAACCACTGTATGAATTAAAAGACTGGCTCCAGTATTTTGAACTATTTTGGGAAAATAAGCTGACTGCACTGAAACTTTTTGTAGAGTCAGATAAGCAGGATATCTAAATCATAAGAAAAGTTACCTGAGCCAGGCTAATCGCCTGGCTTTTTACTGTATTGAAGGGCTGGCTGAAGGGGGTGGCGGGTAAAAGGAGAAAAGTGATGGGTAAATTGGCGAAACAGACGGGTTCAACTTTTGCAATAGTTCTAGAGATTAAAAATATTATCGGAGAGATATCATTTGAAAAGGATTTCAACCAGGTAACTTGGAGAAAAAATGAGTCAGGAGAAAGAATCAAAAATCCTGTATTACAAGCCAAACTGCAGGCAAGCAAACTAAGAAATTGGCTGCGGGAACACAATTGTATGGAAGTTCCTATTCATTATTGTTTTGTAAATAGTAATGAAAAAACATTCATAAGAACAGAATCTAGAAATGAGCAGATCATACATCATATTTGTAACAGCGAAAATTTATTAGAGAAAATAGAACAAATAGCAAAATATTATAAAACCGACAAATTAGACAAAAAAGAGTTAAAAAAGATAAAGCGTCTCCTTCTAACCAACCACACACCCGATACCGCAGATATTCTCCAAGCCTACAATTTATCTCCAAAAGATATCCTTACAGGTGTCCAATGCCCAGAATGCAGTACCATACCAATGGTTTATAAGAGAGGAAAATGGTGTTGTTCAAAATGCAAAGTGATTTCCAAATCAGCACATATTCAAGCTATCAAGGACTATTTTCTATTAATTAATCCATCCATATCGAATTCCGAACTTTGCCAATTTCTACATATTGACTCCGAAAACGTTGGGTATAAAATTCTAAAATCAATGAATCTTCCACACTCTGGAAAGTTCAAAAATAGGGCCTATCATCAACTGTGAAATCATTAAAAATACGAATGTAGGTAAAAAAACATACATTTAACAAGATCGATTGTTTTATAAAAAAAAGACCAGCAAAATTTGCTGGCCTTTTAAGCAGTAATTTCATTAACCCTAGTTTTTCTATTTATAAAGGAGAGAATAATAAGAATTCCAAAGATTACAATGCAAACGGATGAACCAATTACATTATTGGGATTAAACATAAATCCAATAAAGATAACGCTCAAGGAAACAATTGCAAAAATGGTTGTATATGGGAACCACTTTACTTTAAAAGCAGGTTGATTTTTGTAGAGTGGTCGTAGCTTTAACTGTGCGGCACAAATGCTGATCCAAAGGATCATGACAGTAAAACCTGGGATGGTCATAAGATAGCTGATGACCTGGCTAGGTGTTACATAAGCTAAGTAAACAGCTGCTAAAATACACACACTCGTAATCATAATCCCAGTTAATGGAATCCCCTTACTAGATACTTTTGCTAACCCCTTTGGTGCAACACCACTTTGTGCCATTGAATACAATGTTCTTGATGTGGCATAAATTCCGGAATTTGCCGCCGATAGAACTGCTGTCAAAAGGACGAAGTTCATAATATGTGCTGCTCCAGGCAATCCGGTACTACTGAAAACCTGGACGAACGGACTGTCTGCACCTGTGACCTTGTCCCAAGGCATGATGCCGCAGATGATAAGGATTGGAAAAATATAAAAAATGATGACGCGCCAAACGGCACCTTTAATGATTTTCGGCAAAACTCGTTCAGCATCTTTTGTTTCGGTAACAGCTATCCCGATTAATTCGGCTCCGCCATAAGAAAACATGACAACTAAAAAGGCACTGAAGGTTCCACTTATTCCGTGTGGGAAAAATCCACCATGTGCAGTGTAGTTTGACAATGGATCTTGAATGGTACTAGGAATTACACCAAAAAGAAGTAGACATCCTAAGATAATAAAAGCAACTAAGGTAATAATCTTAATGCTGGCAAACCAAAACTCAAGTTCCCCA
>Ga0213823_1000381_pt1 | contig 40138 bp, 39 predicted proteins | sample MC6MC0907MG_FD_179887 | JGI IMG/M metagenome (GOLD analysis project Ga0213823, IMG submission 179887) | Enriched soil aggregate microbial communities from Iowa State University, Ames, United States - MC6-MC0907-MG | ecosystem: Environmental > Terrestrial > Soil > Unclassified | place: USA: Iowa...
TGAACGCATCGTTCTCGGCATCGCCACGCACGATGTGGACGAAGGCGTCCTGCAGGGTGTCGTTGAGCTGCTGGATATCCAGGTTCAGGCCTTCGGCCGCGGTGAAGGCGAAGTCGTGGATCCAGAACTCACGGCCGCTGGCGTGACGCAGGCGATACGGGAACTCGCCGAGCACGCGCAGGCCGAGGTTTTCCAGGATCGGCAGCACGTCGGACAGCGCCAGCGGGGTATCGGCGTGATACAGCTTGCAGTGCAGCAGCGGCTGGCTGGTGGACTGGGTCAGCGGCTGGTAGAAGCTCATCACCAGCGGGTTGGCCTCGGTCAGGCTCAGCAGGTGCTGCATGTCGACCACCGCAGAATGCGCGGCGAAGCGCTCGCGGTAGCCGGCCGGGAAGCCTTTCGGGAAGTCGGCCAGGACGTTGGTGCCGTGGGCTTCGCCGAAGCTTTCGACGGTCAGCGCGGCGTAGTCGTCCTGCCAGCTGCGGCAGGCCTGCACCACTTCTTTTTCCAGCAGCAGCGGGTCGATGTCGATGCGGTTCTTCGGGTCGACCCGCAGGATCAGTTGCACGCGCGCCAGCACGGACTCGGAGAAGAAAGTCCAGAACTCGCAGTCGGTGGCCTTCAGGCGATCCATCAGCACTTGCTGGATCTTCTGCCGCACTTCGGTGGAATAGATGTCGCGCGGCACATAGGCCAGGCAGTAGCAGAAGCGACCGTACGGGTCCTTGCGCAGGAACACGCGGATCTTGTTGCGTTCCTGGATCTGCACGATCGACATCACGGTGTTGAACAGCTCGTCGACCGGGGTCTGGAACAGGTCGTCGCGCGGCAGCACTTCGAGGACCTGGGCCAGTTCCTTGCCCAGGTGCGCCTTGGCCTGGAAGCCGGAGCGCTGTTCGATGATTTCCACCTTGCGGCGGATATAAGGAATCACCCGCACGCTTTCGCCGTACACCGACGAGGTGTACAGGCCCATGAAGCGGCATTCCTTGAGCACGTTGCCATCGGCATCGATCTGGCGGATCGACACGTAGTCCGGGTAGGCCGGACGGTGTACACGGCTTGGGTGGGCGGCCTTGGCGAACGACAGCGGCGTCGGTTCGCGCAGGTAGTTCACGGCGTAGTCTTCGATGCGCAGGTCGTCGACGGTGAGGCCGGCGCGCAGCAGCTTGGTCAGGCCGAGGAAGGAGTCCTGGTCGTACTCGATATGGCCACCGTGGTGGTCCTCGCGCACCACGAACTCTTCGTAGCCGAGGAAGGTGAAGTGGTTGCCCACCAGCCATTCCAGGAAGCTCTTGATCTCGCCCTTTTCATCGGCGTCGATCTCGAACTGGCTGTTGCCGATGCCATCGATCAGTTCCTGGACCTTGGCTTTCATCGGCTCGAAATCGGCCACGGCGACGCGCACTTCGCCGAGCACCTGCTCCAGTTCCTTGCTCAGGACATTGAGCTCGGCGCTGTTGGCGCAGCGGTCGATCTCCAGGTACATCAGCGACTCTTGCAGGATGCCTTCGCCCTGGGTGCCCTTGGGCAGGATTTCCAGCAGCTCGTTCTTGCTCCCGCGACGCACGCTCAGCACGGTGGTCTGCAGGGTGTGGATGCTGTAGCCGCGGCGGTTCAGCTCGGTGCGGACCGAGTCCACCAGGAACGGCAGGTCATGGTGCAGCACTTCGACCGCGGTGTGGGTCGACTGCCAGCCATGACGTTCGTAATCGGGGTTGTAGACGCGCACTTGCGGTTGCGCGTGGTCGAAGCGCTCAAGCAGGCGCCAGGCAGAAAGGGTGCAGCCCGCCAGGTCGGACAAGCGACGCTGGGTGAGTTCGTCCAGAGAAATGATGCCGAAGAATTGTTCAGCGAACAGCGCCACTTGTGGCAGTGCCTGTTCACTGATGTGCTGCGCCAGTGCCGCTTGCAGTTGGTGCTGGAAGTCGGCCTTGCTGGCTGCGGTGAAGAACGCCATCTGTGGTACTCCGCTTGGGCTTGTTATTGAGTAAAGCGTCGCATGCAATCCCCTTGCGGGGGTGTCGGTCATCCTGCTCCTGGATCTCGGGCAGAGGTCGCAGGATGACAGGGTGGTGAAGCTGTATGAGACGCTCAGGTCACATTCACCGTTCCCGGATGGGCATCTGCAAAAACGACTGCCGCGGTGCGCCGGGCAATGCCTTTACAGGTGCTCATCCGTTGCGCAGCTTAACGAGTGCGGCAAGAGCGCTGCTTGCGGTGCTGCGACATATTCGGTCATTGGCAGGCAACTGGCGGGCCAAGCCTTGAACAACACTAGCAGCCGCCGGACAAAACGGCGGTCGCGCCGAAGCTTTACGGGACTGTCGTGCCAGAAACGGACAGTTGCAGCGACGCCATCGTGACCTGTTCTCTGACACACAAAGCAGCAGAAATTCCCCCGGGCTGGCAGAATTGCACTTTGTTCGCCCCGCTCCCCCAGCGGAGCCAGACCCAGGACTCGCCCCATGCAAATGACCACCGCCCACCTGATCGCCAACCCGTGCGACGACGAAGAAGACAACATGGCCATGCTCTGCTGCCACAGCAACCAGGGCGAGATGTTCCTGATGACCCGCTACCCGGACGAGGACGAACTGGAGATCACCCTGGACGGCGAACCCTCGACCCTGGACGGGGTGAAAGTCACCCTGGGCCCGACCCGCCTGCTGATCGAAATCGCCGCGGCCGACGCCGACGCGCTCAATGGCAGCGATCACCTGGAGATCCTGCACAACACCGCGGCGGCCGACCTGGCGGAAGTCGAGGAAACCCTGCAGAACATCCTCAAGGGCACCGGCACCTATATCAGCGAGCTTTGATTTTATGAGCTCTGCGATTTTACGAGCTTTGATCGACGAGCTCTGATCGACGAGCTTTGATTCAACCCGCTGTGAGCAAGCGACTGGTTTCTTGACAAGAAACCGGCGCCCCGGCATTGTCTGACAACCTGACTTATGAGCCCCCTCCTCCATGCTTCAGCTCCAGCGCCCCGACACCCTGGTCGAACGAGTGGTCAACGCGATCCGCAAGGAAATCGACGCCGGCCGCCTGACCGCCGAATCGCGCCTGCCGACCGAACAGCAACTGACCGAGCAACTGAACGTCAGCCGCTCGGTGGTGCGCGAGGCCGTGGCGCAACTCAAGGCCGACGGCATCCTGGTCAGCCGCCGCGGGCTGGGCTCGTTCATTTCGCAGAACCCCAACGGCAGCGTGTTTCGTTTTCCCAGCCAGAAGGGCCGCAAGCCCGATCTGGTGCAGATGTTCGAAATGCGCCTGTGGATCGAAACCCAGGCCGCTTCCATCGCCGCCCAGCGCCGCGACGACGCCGACCTGCAACGCATGCGCAGCGCCCTGCAAGAGATGCACGACCAGCGCAGCGATCTGGCCGCGGCCGCCCTGGCCGACGTGGAGTTCCACCGGGCCATCGCCGACGCCAGCAAGAACCACTACTTCGTCGCCTTCCATGATTTTCTTCGTAGGCAGCTGGCCGAAGCGCGGCGCACCGCCTGGGAAAACTCGGCGGCCCATTCGGTCGGCGGTTCCGCCGATGCCGGCCGCGAACACCAGGCGCTGTACGAAGCCATCGCCGCCGGTGACCGGCTGCAGGCCGCCGCCTGCGCCGAAGCGCACCTGCGGGCCGCGGCCAAACGCTTGAAAATCGACCTGCCGAGTATCGATTAACCCGCTGTAACCCACTGCCTGACGGACGCTGCCGCGCGGCGTCTTTTATTTGCTTATATTTGTCTGACAACCTGATGATCAGACCCGAACAAGAATAACCAAGGTGACATCTGCATGATCTACGACTACTGCATCATCGGCGGCGGCATCGTTGGCCTCGCCACCGCCATGGCGCTGCTCGAACGCCAGCCCGGCGCCTCGCTGCTGATCCTGGAAAAGGAAAACGTCCTGGCCCGGCACCAGACCGGCCACAACAGCGGGGTGATCCACGCCGGCATCTACTACGCCCCGGGCAGCCTCAAGGCCGACCTGTGCAAGCGCGGCGCCCAGGCGACCAAGGATTTCTGCACCGAGCACGGGATCAAGTTCGAGGTCTGCGGCAAGCTGTTGGTGGCCTCCACGCCGTTGGAAGTCGAGCGCATGCATGCCTTGTACGAGCGCTCGCAGCAGAACGGCCTGAAGGTCGAACGCCTGGATGCGCAAGAGCTGCAGCGGCGCGAACCGAACATCGTCGGCCTCGGCGGCCTGTTCCTCGATGCCACCGGCATCGTCGACTACCGGCAGGTGTGCGAAGCCATGGCCCGGGTCATTCAGCAGGCTGGCGGCGAAGTGCAGTTGCAGACCACCGTGCGCGCCATCGTTGAAAGCGCCGACAAAGTCACCATCAGCAGCGACGACAAGGTCTGGAGCGCCCGCCAGCTGGTGGCCTGCGCCGGCCTGCAATCGGATCGCCTGGCGGCCCTGGCCGGGGTCAGGATCGACCACCAGATCATCCCGTTCCGCGGCGAGTACTTCCGCCTGCCGGCGGCGAAGAACGCCATCGTCAATCACCTGATCTACCCGACTCCCGACCCGGAGCTGCCGTTTCTCGGCGTGCACCTGACCCGGATGATCGACGGCAGCGTCACCGTCGGCCCCAACGCCGTGCTCGGCCTGGGGCGGGAGAACTATCGCAAGTTCTCCGTCAACTGGCGCGACGTGGCCGAGTACGCAACCTTCCCCGGCTTCTGGAAAACCATCTGGAATAACCTCGGCTCCGGCACCACGGAGATGAAGAACTCACTGTTCAAGCGCGGCTACCTGGAACAGTGCCGCAAATACTGCCCGTCCCTGGAAGTCGCCGACCTGCTGCCGTATGAGGCCGGGATTCGCGCCCAGGCGGTGATGCGCGACGGCACCCTGGTGCACGACTTCCTGTTCGCCGAAACCCCACGCATGGTCCACGTCTGCAATGCCCCCTCGCCGGCCGCGACCTCGGCCATCCCCATCGGCCAGATGATTGCCGAGAGAATCCGCAAAGCCCGTTGATCCCCGCTGCACGGGTGCCTGGCGCCCGCTTGAAAATAACTACAAACAACAAGGAATCCTCAGATGTCAGTCCATGAGGCGGCCCCGGCCGCATGCGAAACGCCGCAACAAAAACAAAAACGCCTGCGCAAGGTCGCGGCGGCGACCATCTTCGGCTCGATGCTGGAGTGGTACGACTTCTATCTGTACGCCACCATGGCGGCCATCGTCTTCTCGAAAATCTTCTTCGACCCCAGCAACCCGAAAGTCGCCTCGCTGCTGGCGTTCTCCACTTTTGCCATCGGCTTTATCGCCCGGCCCTTCGGCGGCATCCTGTTCGGTTACCTGGGCGACCGGTTCGGGCGCAAGCAGGTATTGGTGATCACCTTTTGCATGATGGGTGTGTGCACCACGCTGATCGGCCTGATTCCCAGCTATGCCTCGATCGGCATCTGGGCGCCGATCATCCTGGTGCTGGTGCGGATCATCCAGGGCCTGGGTGCCGGCGCCGAACTGTCCGGGGCGGCGGTGACCTCCTATGAACACGCCAGCGAAGGCAAGCGCGGCAGCCAGGGGGCCTGGCCGGCGCTGGGCCTGAACCTGGGCCTGCTGCTGTCGTCGCTGACCGTCTACCTGCTGACCATGAACGGCAATGAGTTCCTGCTCTCCGGCGGCTGGCGCATTCCGTTCGTTTGCAGCATCGCCCTGGTCGGCGTCGGCCTGTGGGTACGGCGCAGCATTCCGGAAACCCCGCAGTTCGAGAAGCTGGACAAGGCGCAGGAAAAGGACAGTGCCAAGGTCCAGGCCTCGCCCCTCAAGCTGCTGTTCAAGAATGACCTCAAGGGCCTGGCCGTGGTGCTGTTCGTGGCCATCGGCTACAACGCCCTGAGCTACATCTTCAAGACCTTTTCCCTGGCCTACCTGACCCAGTACAAAGGCGTCGAAGCCCATGTCACCTCGCTGTCGGTGACCATCGCCAGCCTGGTGGCGATAGTCGCCGTGCCCTGCTTCGGCTGGCTCTGCGACAAGTGGAGCAGCAAGAAGGTGCTGATGCTCGGCGGGCTGTGCTCGGTGCTGTTCGCCTATCCGTTCCTGAGCCTGCTCAATACCGGCGAGCCGTTGATGATCTACCTGGCCATCGCCATCGGCACCGGGGTATTGGCGCCGATGATGTTCGCGCCCCAGGGCTCGTTCCTCAGCCGCCAGTTCCCGACCCAGACCCGCTCTTCCGGCTTCGGTACCGGCCGTGAAATCGGCACCGCCATCGCCGGCGGCCTGGCGCCCCTGGGCGGGCTGGCCCTGGTGGCCAACTCGGCGACTCACTCGACCGACGGCGTGGCGCTGATCCTGGCGGTCTCGGCGGTGATGGTGGTGGTCTTCGCCCTGTGCGACCAGGGCCGCAAGCACTCCAGCTTCAAGAACTGAGCACCCGCCACTGACGCGCCGTGAGGGCGGCGCGTCAGGCACCCGCCGCCATCCCCTTCTCCCAAACCTCGAAATACCCTGCGCGGTTGCGGGCAATTAGCGGTTATTTACAGAAATTTGCCAGGTGCCGTTAGTCGCCGGGGGCCCGGATGGATTAAAGTAACGCCCCCAGCCCTGGCGTTATTCGAACGCCCTCGGTCACCCTCTGCAGGAACAGTCATCGATGGAACATCGTGAAGCGCTACTCGCGCTGCGAACCTTTCTTTCAACGCAGATTCTCGGCCAGGAAAAACTCATCGAGCGCTTGCTCATCGCCCTGCTCGCCGACGGCCACATGCTGGTCGAGGGCGCCCCGGGCCTGGCCAAGACCAAGGCCATCAAAGAGTTGGCCGAAGGCATCGAAGCGCAGTTCCATCGCATCCAGTTCACCCCCGACCTGTTGCCTGCCGACATCACCGGCACCGAAATCTATCGCCCGGAAACCGGCAGCTTCGTGTTCCAGCAAGGGCCGATCTTCCACAACCTGGTGCTGGCCGACGAAATCAACCGCGCCCCGGCCAAGGTCCAGTCGGCCTTGCTCGAAGCCATGGGCGAGCGCCAGGTCAGCGTCGGCCGCAGCACTTATGAGCTGTCGCCGCTGTTCCTGGTGATGGCCACGCAGAACCCCATCGAGCAGGAAGGCACCTACCCGCTGCCCGAAGCCCAGCTCGACCGTTTCCTGATGCACGTCAAGATCGGCTTCCCCGACGCCGCCGTCGAACGGCGCATCCTGCAACAGGCCCGTGGCGAGGCGCTGAACGGCGAAACCAAGCCCGAGCGCCGCATCAGCCAGCAGGCGATCTTCGCCGCGCGCAAAGAAATCCTCGGCCTGTACATGGCCGACGCCGTGGAGGAATACCTGGTGCAGTTGGTGATGGCCACCCGCACCCCGGCCAAGTTCGACCCGGAGATGGCCGAATGGATCGCCTATGGCGCCAGCCCGCGCGGCTCCATCGCCCTCGACCGCTGCGCCCGGGCCCACGCCTGGCTGGCCGGGCGCGACTTCGTCAGCCCCGAGGACATCCAGGCGGTGCTGTTCGATGTGTTGCGCCACCGCATCATTCTGTCCTTCGAAGCAGAAGCCGCCGGCATCGACCAGGACCGGGTGGTCCAGCGGATTCTCGACGTCGTAGCCGTCGCTTGACCCCGATGAACGCCAGCCCTGTCGATGCCCCGGGCATCCGCGTCAGCCTCGCCGAGCTGATCGAGATGCGCCATCGCGTGCGCGAAGTGCAGCTGTTTTCCACGCCGAGCCAGCGCAGCCCGCTGGTCGGCCTGCACCACTCCAAGCTGCGCGGCCGTGGCGTCGACTTCGACCAGGTGCGGGTCTACCAGGCCGGCGACGACGTGCGCAGCATCGACTGGCGCGTCACCGCGCGCACCCAGGAACCGCACACCAAGCTGTTCCACGAAGAACGCGAACGGCCGATATTCATCATGGTCGAGCAGAGCCGGCGGCTGTTCTTCGGTTCCGGGCTGATGTTCAAGTCGGTGCTCGCCGCCCAGGCCGCGAGCCTGATCGGCTGGGCCGCCCTGGGCCACAACGACCGGGTCGGCGGCCTGGTGTTCGGCGACGACGAGCACTACGAAATCAAACCGCGACGCAGTAAGCAGAGCCTGCTGCAACTGCTCAACCGCCTGGTGCGGGTCAACCAGTCGCTGCACAGTGAAATCGAACCCGAGCGCGACGCCCTCGGCACCGCCCTGCGCCGTGGCCGCGAAGTACTGCGCCCGGGCAGCCTGGTGATCGTGATCTGCGACGAGCGCGCCCTGAGCGACGCCGCCGAACAGCAACTGAGCCTGCTGTCGCGCCACTGCGACTTGCTGCTGATGCCGCTGTCCGACCCGCTGGACCACGCCCTGCCCGCCGCCGGCCTGCTGCGTTTCGCCGAACGCGGCGCGCAGCTGGAGCTGGACACCCTCAACTACGAACTGCGCCAGGCCTATCGGGCGCAGAGCGAAGCGCGCATCGCCCGCTGGGAACTGCTGGCGCAGAAGCTGCGGGTGCTGCTGATGCCCCTGAGCACCCAGAGCGAAATGGTCGAGCAACTGCGCGAGTACCTGAACCCGCAACGCCCGGGGAAAACCCGATGAGCAGCCTCGACCAACTGCAACCCTTGATCGCCCCGCCCGCCATCGGCCTGTGGCCGCCGGCACCGGGCTGGTGGCTGTTGCTGGTGTTGCTGCCGCTGCTCGGCTTTGGCCTGTGGCGGCTCAAGCGCTTCTGGCCGCGCCAACATGCCCTGCCCCGCGCCGAACAACCGCTGGACCCGCTGCGCCTGGCCGCCCTCGCCGAACTGGCGCTGTTGCCCAAGCCCTACGACGGCGCGCCCGCCGGCGCCTGGCTGCAACAGCTCAATGGCTTGCTCAAGCGCCTGTGCCGCAACCATTACCCCTACAGCCAGAGCCATACCCTCAACGGCCGCAAGTGGCTGGCGTTCCTCGACAACCGCTGCCCGGCGGCCGGCCTCACGCGCTGGATGGTCCTGGTGGAAGGCGCCTACAAGCCCGAGTGCAAGCTCGACGACAAGGCCATCGCCGGCCTGACCCAGGCGGTGGAAATCTGGATTCGCAAACATGTTTGAGTTCGCCTGGCCGTGGATCTTCGCCCTGCTGCCGCTGCCCTGGCTGCTGCGGGTGCTGCTGCCGGTGGCCGACAGCGGCGAACCGGCGCTAAAAGTCAGCTTCCTCAGCGACCTGGAAGGCCTGGCCAAGCGCCGCGCCCGAGCCAACCTGCCGACCTGGCGCCAGCAGGCTCCCTTTATCCTGCTGTGGCTGTTGCTGCTGGTGGCCGCCGCCCGCCCGCAATGGCTGGGCGAACCGCTGCCGGTGGCCGCCAGCGGTCGCGACCTGCTGGTGGCGGTGGACGTCTCCGGCTCCATGGACTTCCCCGACATGCAATGGCAGGACGAAGACGTCAGCCGCCTGAACCTGGTCCAGCACCTGCTCGGCGACTTCCTGGAAAGCCGCGAAGGCGACCGCGTCGGCCTGATCCTGTTCGGCAGCAAGGCCTACCTGCAAGCGCCGCTGACCTTCGACCGGCACACCGTGCGCGTCTGGCTGGACGAAGCGAAGATCGGCATCGCCGGCAAGAACACCGCCATCGGCGACGCCATCGGCCTGGCGCTCAAGCGCCTGCGCCAGCGTCCGGCGCAGAGCCGGGTGCTGATCCTGGTCACCGACGGCGCCAACAACGGCGGTGAAATCGACCCGCTGACCGCCGCCCGCCTGGCCGCCGAAGAAGGCGTGAAGATCTACCCGATCGGCATCGGCGCCGACCCGGAGCAAAGCGGCACCCTGGGTTTGCTTGGCCTCAACCCGAGCCTGGACCTCGACGAGCCGGCCCTCAAGGCCATCGCCGCAGCCACTGGCGGGCGCTATTTCCGCGCCCGCGACAGCCAGGAGCTGCAAGCGATCAAGGACACCCTCGACCAACTGGAGCCGGTGATCCAGCAGCCGACCCAGGCCCGCTCGGCGCAGGCGCTGTACAGCTGGCCGCTGGCCGCGGCGCTGCTGCTGAGCATGCTGCTGGTGGTGCGCGAGCGCTGGCCGGACCATCCGCTGCAACGCTTCTTCACCCGCGAGCGTTTTCTGCAACCTTTGCCAGACTGGCGCGAACGGCTCAAACGCCTGCGCCTGCGGAGGCGTCGATGAGCGCGCCGTTCTGGGCCGAACTCTGGCCCCACTGGTTCCGTCCCTGGTGGCTGCTGCTGTTGCCGCTGCTCGGCTGGCTGTTGTGGCAGTTGTGGCACCGGCAGAAACGCGCCGGCCGTTGGCAGATGATCCTGCCGCCGGCCTTTCACACCGCCCTGCTCAGCGGCGGCAACGGCCGCGAAAGCAAACTGCCGTGGATCGCCCTCGGCCTGGCCTGGATTCTCGCCGTGCTGGCCCTGCTCGGCCCCGGCTGGCAGCGGGTCGAACAGACCAGCCAGAAACCGGCCGACCCGCTGGTGGTGCTGCTGGAACTGACCCCGGAAATGCTCGCCGGCGACGTCCCGCCCAATCGCCTGGAACAGGCCCGGCGCAAGCTGCTGGACCTGCTGCAGGTGCGCAGCGATGCGCAGACGGCAATCGTGGTCTACGCCGGCAGCGCCCACACCCTGGTGCCGCTGTCGGACGACCTGGCCACTAGCCGCAACCTGCTGGAAGCCCTCAAGCCGTCGATCATGCCCCAGCCCGGCCATCGCGCCGACCTGGCCCTGCAAAAAGCCTTGAAGCTGCTGGACCAGGGCGCACTGGGCCAGGGCCGGATCCTGCTGATCGGCTCGTCCCTGAGCGAGCAGGAACGCCAGGGCATCCGCCAGGCGCTCGGTGGCCAGGCGCCGCAACTGTTGATGCTCGGGATCGGCAGCCGCCAGGGCTCGCCGGTGGCCCAGGAAGACGGCAGCTTTCTCAAGGACGAACAGGGCGCGATCCTCATGTCGCGCCTCGACGGTCCGAGCCTGAAGCGCTTCATCGGCGAAATGGGCGGCCGCTATCGCCCGGCGCGCCTGGACGATAACGACCTGCGCGGCCTGGGCCTGCTCAGCGGTCCGCAGAACCTGCGCAGCGACGGCCAGACCCTGCGCCTGGACACCTGGGCCGACCAGGGTTACTGGCTGCTCCTGCCGCTATTGCTGCTGGCCGCCTGCGCCGGGCGCCGCGGCTGGCTGTTCTGCCTGCCGCTGCTGCTGTTCGCCGTGCCGCAGCCCAGCTACGCCTTCGAGTTCAACGACCTGTGGCTGCGCCCCGACCAGCAGGGCCAGCGCCTGCTGGAACAGAAGCGGCCCGGCGAAGCGGCGCAGCATTTCGAGGACCCACAGTGGCAAGGCGTGGCGCTGTACGAGGCCGGCAACTACGCCGCTGCCGCTCAGCGCTTTGCCGAAGGCAACGACGCCCGCGCCCACTACAATCGTGGCAACGCCCTGGCCAAGAGCGGCGAGCTGGAAGCCGCGCTGGATGCCTACGAGCAGGCCCTGGAACTGCAACCGGAGCTTGCCGCCGCGCAAAAGAACAAGGCCCTGGTCGAACGCCTGCAGCAGGAAACCGAGCCCGCGCCGCCAGAAGAACCGGCCAAGGGCGAAAGCCAGGACAACGACGAAACCCGCCAGCCGCCGCAAGCCGGCGCGGCGACCCAGGCACCGGTCACCCCGGGCCAGCAGCCGCCGGAGAACAGCCACCCCACCAGCGCCGACGAGTCGACGGACGACGAGGTCGCCACCCCGGGCAACGATGCGGTTCCCGGCAGCGAACTGGGCGACGAACAGACCACCACGCCGCCGCTGCGCGATGCCCAGGACAATTTCGACGGCGAACACCGTCAAGCATTGGAACAATGGCTGCGGCAGATTCCGGACGATCCGGGCGAACTGCTGCGCCGCAAGTTCTGGTACGAACAGCAACAACATCAGGATCAGGGAAAAATTCGATGACCCGCTTCACCGCCCTCTTACTCACGCTTGTACTGACACTCGGCGCCTTTGCGGCCCGGGCCGAGGGGCTGGTCGCCAGTGTCGACCGCAGCCGCGTGAACTCTGGGGAAACCGTCGAGCTGACCCTGGAATCCAACAATGTCACGCTGTTCGGCAAACCCGACCTGACCCCGCTGCAAGCGCAGTTCGAGGTCCAGGGCACGCGCCAGGTCAACCAGTTGACCAGCCTCAACGGCGACAACCGCGCCATCACCCGCTGGATCATCACCCTGCTGCCCAAGACCACCGGCACCGTGGTGATCCCGGCCCTGCAACTGGGCGAAGTACAGAGCCAGCCGATCACCCTGCAGGTGCTGCAAAGCGCAAGCCGCAGCGACAGCGCGCCGCTGGAACCGGTGTTCATCGACGCCAGCCTCGACCAGGACAGCGTCTACGTGCAGGCCCAAGCAGTGCTGACCCTGCACATCTATCACTCGGTGTCGCTATACGACGACAGCAGCCTGACGCCGTTGCAGATCGACGACGCCCGGGTCGAACAGCTCGGCGAATCGCGCACCTATGAAAAAGTCATCAACGGCGTGCGCCACGGCGTGATCGAGATCCGCTACGCGATCTTCCCCCAGCACAGCGGCGTGCTGGACATTCCGGAGCTGACCTTCAGCGCTACCCTGGCCGACGCCGCGGGCACCCAGGGCCCGGCGCCCCAGGGCCTGAAGCCGGGCAAGCTGATGCACGTGAGCTCGGCGCAGATGCCGCTGACGGTCAAGGCCAAGCCGGCCGAATACCCGGCCGACGCGCCCTGGCTGCCGGCCCGCAGCCTGAGCCTGGGGGAAAGCTGGAACCCCGAGCCGGACCACAGCCAGGTCGGCGACTCATTGACCCGCAGCCTGACCCTCAAGGCCGAAGGCCTGTCCAGCTCGCAGCTGCCGCCCTTGCCGGTGACCGAAGCCAACGGCCTGCGCAGCTACCCGGACCAGCCGCAGCTGAGCAATCAGGTCAGCGACCGCGGGCTGATCGGCAGCCGCGAAGACAGCCAGGCCCTGGTGCCGAACCGCAGCGGCAGCATCGACCTACCGGCACTGGAAGTGGTCTGGTGGAACACCCATGAGGACCACCTGGAACGCAGCAGCCTGCCGGCGCGCACCCTGCAGGTGGCGAACAACCCGAGCCTGGTGGTGGACACCCCGGCTGGCGCGACACCATCTGGCGCCGGTGGCGACAGCACCACACTGTGGGCCTGGAAACTCAGCACCCTGCTGCTGGCCTGCACCACCCTGCTCGGCTTCGGCCTCTGGTGGCGCGCGCGCTGGCAACCGGCGATCCTGCGCGCGGTGCAGGCCGGCCCCAACCCGCGCACCCTGCTCGACGACCTCAAGCGCGCCTGCCTGGCCAACGACCCGCAAGCCACCCGCCAGGCCCTGGACGCCTGGGCCCGCCAGCAACCGGAAACCCTGGCCGACATGGCCGCCCGCTTCGTGCCCCTGTCCGACGCCCTGGACGGCCTCAACGGCGCGCTCTACAGCGAAACCGGCCACTACTGGCAAGGCGAAGAACTGTGGCGCGCGATCCGCGCCATCCCGATCGCCGAACACGTCCAGGCCCCACTGGCCGACACCAGCAGCCTGCCGCCGCTGTACCCGAAATAACCGAGGAAACCGCGCAGCCTTGCGCTGCGGTTTCTGCACCCCATTTCAGAATTGTCCCCTTCCCCAGCACGGGCTGAGAGTGAGCTAATCCCCGCTCTCCCCCGTCGAGGCAGGCCACGAATCTTGATCATCACCTCCAGCGCCCGTTTTCTGCTCATCACCCATTTGAGTGCCAGCGCCTTCCAGCCAACCAACCACCTGCGTGAGCGGCTGAACTCGATTCTCGATCATGAACTGAACGCCGATTGCCAGTTGTTGTTCTGCAATATTGAGCAAACTGAGTTGGGGTGGCTGATCCAGTCGAGCCAGCCCTATCGGGTGCTCGATGCTTGCCTGTGCCGACTGGTCCTGCCCGACTCCCCAGCGCTGTGCACTACTGGGCGGCGCATGGAACGCTTTGAACTGTTCGAACAGTATGAACAACGCGGACTGGGTGCCGCCTGGCTGTGGTGCGGGAGCCTTGTTGAAAAGATGTACCTGAGATTGCTGGCGCGGATTTACCCGGTATTGGGTGAGCCTGATGATGGGAAATCGACACTTCGTTGACGTATCTGCTTTCGGCCAAAAGAGGCCGTCGAGTGTCTACGAAACTAGGGGCGATTAATGTGAATTCGCAGAGTGATTGCGAATTCACAGGTGGGTTCAGTCAATGTCAATGAACTACTTCTTGGATTGCCGGCTCAATGCGAGTTTTCCAGAGGCTCACGAGGGGACTACAGGTAATGTGGAACATTAGCCAGCATGCGTAGATGCATGGGGCGCTGTAGCAATTGCTGGCAGTTAGCTTTCCGTGAGCCATTTCATGTCTCAGCATAGGCCCGCCCTTTAAGTTGAACAGCAGATGAAACATGTAGGTGATGTCTTTGCCAAAAGCTTGTTCAAGTTCCTCTTTGCGGTTTGAGTACATTTGGCTGAGTGACTGGTCTTCTTGAGTCAGGTCAACATTGAGTTTGGCGGTTCTGGAGCCCCGGTTAGTAAGCACGTATCGGAGAGAGTTTTCCAACTGAGGAATGAGCGCGTGCACAGCCGACACCATGTCCCCTTGAATCATTCGTGCGAAACCCAGCGCGAAAATTACCTCGTGCCCTGGTGGGACAAACGCGCTGTAGTAAACGAGCGGCTCCAGATGTCTTTCGTCGATGCACTCATTCTGAGTCATGGTGATGCAGGCGGGCTTAATGAAAGCCTCGGTTTCAACATGGTAGTGGAATCCAACTTCTGTCAGGCTTTCATGGTCGAACCACTCTTCAGAAGGTTTGTCTCCGAAACCAGTTGATGGTGATTGAGCAATCATCTTCCCTTCCTGGTCGGAATAGCTTTTCCCTATGCTTGAAGATAGGAAGTATTTATTTTTCTTCTGAAGACAGTTTTTATGCAGGGCGATTTTTTCTGGTGGTCTTGAAGCGAATGCTAATCGGTATAGCATTTCGTGAACATCCAGGCCTTCGAAATCCTCAATCGTTGCCTGTCGTGCGTCGGTTAAATCTACTGGGATGCTGAACTCACCTAATTCAGATAGCGAGTCTTCCTCATATTGCTGTAGTTCAAGTTTTAGTTCATTGATTCGCTCAGTCATGCCCCCTATAGATCTGAGTTCACCAATCGCATCTCTTGTCCATGACGCTTTCGCCATAGATGAGCCGATTGCATCCCTCATTCTCAGTGTTTGATCAACTGCGTTTACCTTGCACTGAGTAGAAGCATCCTTGTCGCCTATCTTGGAATATGCATAAGCTGCATGGAGCCAAACTTTTTTTACTGCCTCAGCATATTGTTTGTCTTTGGTGGCAATTGCCATTGACTCAGCATCTTTGGCTATGTCCATCCACTCAAGTAATTCGAAACTCTGACCAAGAGAGGAAAGTCTATGGAATGCGATTAGATTCAGTTTGTCTTTCGCGATTTCATAAGCTTTTGAGAATGTCTCTTTAGCGTAATCTGGAATCGACTTTCTCTTTCCGGCTGAAGCGTATATCGCAAATGCTCGCTCAATCAGATCAACAACTTTTGAAGGGACTTCGAAGTCTGACTCGTACTGATAGAGCAGACCTCCAGTAAAGAACATATTCACCGCGTCAAGGTAAGAGCTGGAAGCAACCTCGGCCATCTTATGAAGCTTTCTATTCGTGTACCAACAACTATCAGCGGTCCGCGCTCTTAGCAGTGGGTGATCGATCCGTTCTGTGACTTGAGTTAAGGCATCTTGCTGCTCGCCAATGTAATCACTCGGTATTAGCGACCTCCGACCATCCATGATCATTTGAGGGCTAAATGCGTCAGTCCTATTGGGATCAAAGTGGTAACTGCAAATAACAGCTAGCACGCTGTAGGCACGTTCGGCAGCGGTATCCCCCGACTCTTTGGCAGCTTGAGCCGCCCCGTGGAATACGTCCTGCAGCGTATGGAAGTGGAGGGTCTTCGTCATAGCAAGGATTGACGAAGGATTGATGCGTTCAAAGTCATCAACGGTCGCCACGTCCATCACGGGTTGGTTGTCCTTATGATTCTGCTCACCCACGTCCTCATCCTTCACGATTTAAGGTGGCGTCAGCTTATCCGAAATCCCCATGGTAGCTATGAGCCATTTGGCGGCCTTGGGATGAGATCTATAGGTAATGCCAGTGCGTAATGTCACGACTGGGCATGTACATCTGCATTGTTGAGTCCAACAGAGTAAGCGTTCCGAGAACACACCTTGCCAATCCCAGCATTCAGGCGGTCAGCGGCTAGGTAAGGTATGCACCCATGGCGTATTCCATGATTGCGCGCTGAACCTGAAGCAGTGCTGCCTTCTGCTCGTATCCTGCGAAACCGCTGTAGTCGACAGGATCAAATCCAACCTCTTCACCGATAAAAAAGGGCGGTGTTGGTAACAAGATCGGGTTGCCTAGCTTTGCCAGATGTTCTTTTGTGAGCGACCACTCAGTGTCTGTGAAGTTGGCTGGCCACGAATCGGTAATCAAGATATCCACTTGCCGATTTGCAACGTCGGAAAAGGCAATATGAGGATTTGAATGATGAAGGTCTTGGCTACAGAAATGCATGATCGTTATTCCTAGCACTTCCGCCAGCTCGTGCCATGAGCGCAGCACATTTGTGGTTGGGCCCCACAGTCCTATCTTTGCCTTACGGATCTCACCAAATTTAGAGTGGATGTAGAAGGCATCGGAAAGAACCTCGCAGGGATGCCCCTGAGCCGACATGGCATTTATGACGGGCCTTCCACTCGCCGAAGCAAATTCCTTCAGCTTTTCGTGGCTCGACTCCCTGATGACATAAATAGAATAAAAATGATCAAGGTAGCCCGCTAGATCTTCTACACGTTCCTTCGACTTGAGAAGATTCGGAAGCTCTATGAATTGCAAACCAAGCTGTCCAAAAGCTTGTATGAACGTGGTACGGGTGCGAATACCATTCCCTTCGAATGACCAACCCACGGTGCCCTTGACGGATTTTGGAGGCTGCTTTGCCTGCTCCCATATCTCCAAGACATGCCGCGCAGCCAAATCTTTGAGGCTGATTATATTCAATTAATGCTCCTTCCCTAGATAGCGGCGGTTGCTGGTCTGGCTGCCGAACTCATAGATTTCGCTTTCTAACAGCGAGCGTCCGCTGAGCGCGCTTTCCGAGGTTACAGTGGCGCCCACTTATACGGCAGCAACTCCGTAATTTCACTCGCCCGCTGTGTCGGCAAACGAGTCAGTACGTCCTTCAGATACACATACGGATCATGCCCGTTCATGCGCGCAGACTGGATCAAGCTCATGATCGCCGCCGCCCGTTTGCCGCTGCGTAGCGATCCGGCAAACAACCAGTTCGAACGCCCAAGTGCCCACGGTCGGATCTGGTTTTCAACCGGATTGTTGTCGATAGGCACAGCGCCGTCATCAAGGTAGCGCGTCAGCGCTACCCAGCGTTTAAGGCTGTAATCCAAGGCTTTGGCCGTTGCTGATCCGTTACGCACCAGATCTCGCTGGGCCAACATCCAGTCATACAGTGCTTTGATTATGGGTGCCGCTTTTTCCTGGCGTATTCGCCAACGATCGTAAGCGTATAGCCAACACATGTTCACATGACCGACGGTGTGTGGTTCAGCCCGTCGACTGCATCCAGTATTTGCCGTACCCGATCTGTAACGGACATGTCCCCCTCAAGCTTTAAGACAGCACAAGTAAGCACAGACAGCCATTCCTGATGCCTGGCCAAGCTCCGCCCAGGGACGCATCCCTCACCATACTGAGCTGCCCAAGCCAGAAACTCCGGACTTGCTTGACCGAAGCGTTTTACCTCTCGACGTTTTAGTCTCTCTAACCTGAGTTCAACAGGAAGATAAAGGAACACCACAAGATCAAATTCATCCTCAAGCGGTTGACCCCAGCCCATTACTGATCCGGCAACCACGGCACGGCCATGAGAGCGCATTTCTTGTAGCAAGCGCTCTCCTCGCTGCGTTTTGTCTGCCAGATGCTGATATGGAGGGTTACTCGGCAGCCACAAAAAATCATCTGCTTCCAGGTGAGTTGTGCTCAGTTCCTTTGCTAAAGCATCCGCTAAGGTCGTGGTGCCGGTACCTGCCGCGCCTGTGATCAAGATGTAACGTGCCGTCTCTTTTGTCATTTCGCTTTCAGCCACTCTAAAACGAGTTTGCCATCTCCGATAAATTAACAGTGCCCCACTGATGCGGCAGCAGTCGAGCGATCTCACTCGCCCGCTGCGTTGGCAGGCGAGTAAGAACGTCCTTCAGGTACGCATACGGATCATGCCCATTCATGCGCACAGATTGGATCAAGCTCATGATTGCTGCCGCCCGTTTGCCACTGCGAAGCGACCCGGCAAACAACCAGTTTGAGCGCCCAAGTGCCCATGGCCGGATCTGATTCTCCACTTGGTTGTTGTCGATGGGCACGGCTCCGTCTTCCAGATAGCGCGTCAGCGCTACCCAGCGTTTAAGGCTGTAATCCAGGGCTTTGGCCGTTGATGATCCATTGGGCACAAGATCGGTAAGCGTCCGGTAATTACACATTTCAACTTTGAAATGTCTGTGCGTTACCAGAGCACGTTGACTCCGGGCGGCTACAATTGGACGGCTAATGTGCAGTTCAAATCATACTGTTCAGCCATGCTGACAATCCTGCGCGTACTTATTGCCACTGAGCCCTCTTTTGTCCATAGGAATGGATAGAACGACACGCACTGATCACCGCTCACACGCTGAATGTCGTCGTGCCAGGATTCCCAGCGCAGGCTCTCATAGAAGGCCGCCGTACGATTGCTCACAGCCCATTCCAAGAAGGCCGTATAACCGATGCCCAAGGGTTCCCAACGCAGATTGTCGGGCGCCCAGTAGTACACCGCTCCCACATCATCACCCAAGCCGCCGCCGTTGATGGAAAAGCATCCACCTGCCGCGTCATCTGCTACCAGCAGATGCCCTTGCGCCCGTCCCTCGCTCCATCCCGCTAAGGTTCTTGTGAGTTTTTGATGACCTGAACCAAGAATACGAAGCCAGCCATGATCAATCAGTATCCCGCCAGTCTCAAATGCTATAGCGCCCAAAGTTGACTTGGTCGTTACCTGTAGCTGTAGGAGGACGCTGGTGTTCTTAGGTGAGGGCGGAAGCAGGTCGTAGGGGCGGTCGGCCTGCTCCAGCATCTCTCGTATGTAGATCATGGCTGGGTCATTAGTTTCAACCAAATCTTCTATGCATTTCATTAGCCAATCCTTGATGGCAAGAATTCTAAGTTAGACGGACATCCACTGATGCGGCAGTAACTTCCCGATCTCACTGGCCCGCTGCGTTGGCAGTCGCGTCAGCACATCTTTGAGATAGGCATACGGATCATGCCCATTCATGCGCGCCGACTGGATCAGGCTCATGATCGCCGCCGCCCGTTTGCCGCTGCGCAGCGATCCGGCAAACAACCAGTTCGAGCGACCTAGTGCCCACGGCCGGATCTGGTTCTCAACCTGATTGTTGTCGATGGGCACAGCTCCATCGTCCAGGTAGCGCGTCAGCGCTACCCAGCGTTTCAGGCTGTAGTCGAGGGCTTTGGCCGTGCCTGATCCGTTGGGCACCAGATCGCGCTGGGCCAACATCCACTCATGCAGTTTTTTGAGGATCGGTACCGCCAGTTCCTGACGTATTCGCCAACGATCTTCATCACTCATGTCCCGCGCCTGGCGCTCGACCTCGTACAAACCGCTGATCGAGTGCAGCGCTTGCTCGGCCAACTGACTTTTGTTCGCCACATGCAGATCGAAAAACTTGCGACGGGCGTGGGCCATGCAGCCGATCTCAGTGATGCCTTGCTCAAAACCAGCTTTGTAGCCAGCGAAGTCGTCGCAGACCAACTTGCCGCTCCAGTCGCCCAAGAAGTTGCGCGCATGTTCGCCAGCACGGCTTGGGCTGAAGTCGTAAACCACCGCGTTGAGCACCGAAAACGGCGTAGTGCTGTAGGCCCAGACGTAGGCCCGGTGGGTTTTCTTCTCGCCCGGCGCAAGCATTTGCACAGGCGTTTCATCAGCGTGAATCACGCCCTGGTTCAGCACAGCTTCACGCAGTGCATCGACAGAGGCTGGAGCCGCACGCCGGTTTGCCCAACCCACTGGGCCAAGGTCGAGCGAGCGATTGCCAGCCCGGCGCGGCCAAAGATCTTCTCCTGCCGGTAGAGCGGCAAGTGATCGGCAAACTTGGCCACCATCACGTGGGCCAGCAGGCCTGCGGTCGGGATACCTTTGTCGATAACCTGCGCTGGCACCGGCGTCTGGATCAGTGTTTCGCACTGACGGCAGGCCCATTTGCCACGCACATGTTGCTCGACAATAAACACGCCCGGCGTGTAATCCAGCTTCTCGCTGACGTCTTCGCCGATGCGTTGAAGTTGGCAGCCACAGGCGCACTGGGTGTTTTCGGGTGCGTGACGAATCACCGTGCGTGGAAACTGCGGCGGCAAGGGCGTACGTTTCGGGGATTGCCGTGGTTCGGCCTGTGGCGAAGCGGGAAGAAGCTGTTTTAGCTCTGCCTCGATAGCTTCAAGGTCTGTATCGAGCAGGTCATCCAGCAAGCTGCCTTGCGCCGGGCTGATTTGCTCGCTGCGCTTGGCAAACTTGTGGCGTTTGAGCAGGGCGATTTCGAACGTGAGCTGTTCGATGATGGTTTCATCGTGCTGGATCTTCCTGCTCATCGCCTCGACCTGTGACTGCAACTGCAACGCCTGTGCCGCCAAGGCACGAAGCTGTTCCGGGGTCATCTGGTCGAGGCTGGGCGAGAAAGTCATGCCGCCGATTGTGCCAGAGCAGGCCCGAAACAACGACAAGCAGACCGGTCAAATGGCCGGCGGTTACAGCATGCCGATCACACCACCTACGCCAACTCGCTGCCACGGCAAGCCCAGTATCAACGCCTGGAGTTGTTCACTGTCGAGTTCGACCTCGCAACCATGGCGAATGCCAGGCCAGTGAAACTTGCCTTGATTCAGTCGTCTCGCGGCAAGCCAGACTCCCACGCCATCGTGCACCAGCACCTTCATCCGGTTGGCCCGGCGATTGGCGAACAGATAAGCGCAGTGCGGCTTCGCCGCACCGAACACCGCGATCACCCGGGCCAATGCCGTCTCGGTGCCGGCGCGCAAGTCCATCGGCTCGGTGGCCAGCCAGATTGCATCGATGCGAATCATTGAGCGACAGCCCGAATAAACTGAGCACAGCCCTCAGGATCCGAGGCTGGCCATTTCACCGAGATCACCTGCCCGGCCATGGGCAACTCTATGATCACTGACGCTTCGGCTGGCCGTTTAGGTGAGGCTTTTAGCGGGACGAAGGCTGGCAGTAAGGTTGTTGCGGACTGGTCTCGATAGAGCGGCATCCATTTGCGGATGACGTTGGCGTTGATGCCGTGGCTGATGGCGACACTCGACACGGTTGCACCAGGTTGCAGGCATTCCTGAACGACCTGGGCTTTGAACCGTTTGGGATAAGAGCTTCGTTGGCGCATGGAAATCCTGGCGATAAGGGCGATCGCGTCCGCTTAAAAATACGCGGACACCATCGCCCTTAATGCTGGAGTTCGGAAGGTGAGTTCGCCGGACGCTTACCCAACAGATTCAGTGCAAATCAGTGATCACGAGTACAGGAGGGTGAAAAGATGCATATAAAATCTAAATGAATCTGGTTTTTATCAATGATTACGGGCTTTAGGTATCCCATCCATGATCGGCACAGGATATGCCCGTACCAAGTGGTTTGTCCTCGGTTAGCTTTCGCTTAGGGCATTTTAGGGAAAAACAAGGACAGCTTTCGGCCACTAGCTAACGTTCAACCTACGACAGTTCCGGCCAGTGGCAGTCATTCCAAGACTACGCCACGCTTTCGAACTCGTTCTATGGGGACAATCGTCCAGTCGTACGGGTTGGATGTATATTAAGGGCCCCTATCACCTGTTCGGAAATAGTGATGGTTGACCAAAAACACGACGAGATGATGGCCCGTTACATTGCGGAAATGGAAAAAGAGTCCCGCGAACGGCTCGCCGAAGCATCTGACATGATTACGAAGTTCACGGCTTTAGCCGCCTCTAAAGGCGTGGTCCTCGGCGCGGAATCATTCGAGTACATCCAGACCATCGGCATCGTTGCCAAGGCGCAGGGCATCGCAAGGACGCTATTGGGACCAATCAGTGTCGAGCGCGATGGACTGCTACCGTTCAACGAGATCGCAAAACGATTCCCTCCCAGCCGCCATTACGAAGGATGTTTTGCCAGCCCCGACTTTATTTTGATGGCCCACCGCTGTTATCGGCGAAGAATGCATCCAGTCAACAACTGGGCCCCGAGGTTTATAGGTCTATTCTGGCAGTTCGATAGCCCCGGCATAGAAAAATACATTGCTCTCGACGAAGACCGGGTCCGGATCGACGTCGGCGGGCAGGGCTACTTCGAGGCCGACACTTGGTACGGTGCTCCCTTCGACGAAGACATAAGAAACATCAAAAATGGAATCGCCAAGTTGCGCCCTCCCCTGGACCTCGAATCTCGGCATATCTCCTCCTTCTTTGCCGACGCGTACTGTCTCGACATCAAGTGGAGCGAGTTGAATGGCATCAAGTCGTTCCAGGCCTTGGAAATGAAAACGGAGGATATTCGGGTTGAGGTTGGGGGGCATCACTACTTCCCCGCCCGATATTTGCACGCCGAGTTCGATCTCGCGGCCAACTGTTTCAGGCACTTCGACGGCGCGATCCAGCTTTTCACGGAAGAAGAATATTTCCAGAGGCGGGATTCTGACTTCAACATGACGATGAAGAACCCTGCGCACATCAAAGCTAGATCGAGCAAGCTCTTCAAGATCAATGGCCCGCTAAAAGCGAAAGACTGGGTCAATTTCTGCTGCCACTTCTATACAGCTAACCCGCTTACATTCGAGTACTTCAGCGGTGAATATCCGAAGCACACCATTGAGATTCTCGAACGGATCAGGGGCCAAGCGTCAAAACTCGCCACTGAGACCTAACGTCGATGCTGGGTGGGTTTGTGGAGAAACCGCTATGGGGGTCGATTACCACCCTTCACAATCGGCTACCCAGGGGGCGGACGCTTAACTGAGGGCGCCTTGCGCAGCCATCATGAGCTTTATAGGATCTCGCCAGCGATCATCATCAATCGAGGTTCGCATGGATAGCAGTTCGCTGGAAATCGAGAGTGCCGTCTATGACGAGTTTCTAGATCTGTGGAATAGAGGCTTCTCAAAGAACAACGCCGAGGCCAAGCTTTCTACAACCATTTCCGCCTACATCACCTTAGCGATCAAACAGCCTTATATAGCCTCAATGAGGCTAATGGTGAGAAAGCTCTAGTCGCGATATCCCGCCTTTTCCGAATCAACTGACTGTAAGGTTTGCGGCGCATTGGGATTGTGAAGTGACAGCGTCGAGTCGTAAAAGCCATTCGTTATGCACTGATTTCCCCCTTAGCGGTGATGGCCTATCGATTTATAACGAGTTCTACAGCAGGGCGAAAACTCACCGTGGCATTCACTACACAAGAGCACAGACCGATGTTATCCGCACAAGAGGCCTGCGCTATCGTGCTTGCCCTATACGACGGTGTCCTCAGAGATGGAAAGCCGGAACGCATTGTCATTCAGTCTTGCGAGCTATCCAGCAAAGGCGACTACTGGGTAGTTCGCGCCAACACTGAGGACTGCGTGGTATACGGCATGACGCAATATTGCTACGTCGGCGTCAACGCTCACTTGGTCAACGTCGTGACTGGAGCGCGTGAGACGGTCGCCAATTGCTTCACCGTTGAAGAGTATCTGCAGGACAAACAAGACCTGCAGGCTGCGGCCGGTAACCTGTATGTACTAACCCCGGCATTTGCCCGTAACGATAAACCTGCGCTGATCAACTTGCGTCAAAAGCTGGCTTGCTCGTACAACGCTAAAGCTGTTAGGCGAACAACGACAGTGGCTCACAGGTAAACGCAGGCAGCTTCAGGAAGCACAACGGTTGCTTGCGAGCCAAGGCATCGCGACAAGTATCGAACTGCAGGTTGAAGCGGCTGGAGCGATAGCCATTGGAGTCGAAGCCTGGCACAGCGATGCCGTGCTGAAGGCACTTCGCAACAGGCTGCGCTGATCACTCGGCTCCGCCCCACACTTCACCAGACTTCTTGGCTAGGCCGCTATCAACCAGAAGTGTTCATCGAAATATCCACCCCGTTATGAGACAAGGACGGCGAGTCCTGCCGAGCCCCACACACTCAAGGAGAATTGCCCATCATGGATACAGCCATCACGTACCGAACGGCGACCGTAGAGGATGCGCTGACCATTTGTGAGTTGGGACAATTACTCAACGCGATTCATCACGCTGCCCGTCCCGATATTTACACTGCTGCCACCCAGGACTTTTCGCGCGACCTCCCGCACTGGATGAGTTTTTTCGAGAAACCGACCCAGGTTGTTTTCATTGCGAATATCGGCCACCAGGCCGCTGGCTTCATTTCTGCCAGCCTGTCGACAAGCTCCGGTCCGCTGATGCAACCGCTGGATTTCGTTCGTATTGGATCGGTGTGTGTAGACGAGCAATTTTGGGGGAAAGGTATTGGTCGAACCCTGGTAAAACTCGTTCAAGACTGGGCAAGCGAGCGCAACGCCAAAGATATAAGGCTGTCGGTGTGGACGTTCAATGCACGTGCAACCCGTATGTACACGGAGTTGGGGTTCGAGCCCCGGGCACTCGAGATGGGGATGTCCGTTTAGAGGGCATTCCCTCATGGTAAAAAAGGTAGACATCCCGAGCCTTCTTGATAGGCCCTGGCAAGGATACGAGGCCAGCGGCTGCTGTTGGCAACCTCGGCATCCTGTCGATGATGCTGAGGACCGGTTGAATCCACATCCCAAAGCAGACGCTGTCAGTTACTCGCCAAAGTGGATTTCACCCTTGAGCCTTTGCGGTTGAAATGGGCATCGAATCACGCCGAACGCTGTTCTATCCACCGCCGATATTGGCGAGTGCGACAGGCATTGGCGAGCTGTTGCAAGAGCAGCGCGCGTAACGGTGACACGCCTGGATAGGGCTTTTTGTCCTGGCTGAGTTTGCGCAGCTGGAACTTGACGACCGCCATGTTGGCCAAGGACGCGATGGCCTTGTTTTTCCAGGTGATCGGTGGCAATTGCGGTGCATTGTCTTTACCCAGAAGCCAATCACGCGGCAGGTAGGGATCGATGGCCAAGGCCGTTCCGATACCGACCATGTCCACGCCACTCTTGACGACCATTTCGGCAATGGGACGCCGGCGTACGCCACCGGTGACCATCACCGGCATCCTGGCGACGGTCTGGATGTCACGGGCAAACTCGACGAAATAGGCCTCACGCGCCAGAGTGCGACCATCGCGCGCCTCGCCTTGCATGGCCGGCACTTCGTAGCTGCCACCGGATAACTCGACCAGATCCACACCCAGGTCGTTAAGCAGCTCAACCACCTTTTTCGCGTCATCGGCGGTGAATCCGCCACGTTGGAAATCGGCCGAGTTGAGTTTGACCGCCACCGCAAAGCCTGGGGAAACCACGGCCCGTACCGCCGTGACAATCTCAAGCAGCAGGCGTGCCCGGTTTTCCAGGGAGCCACCCCACTCGTCCGTTCTCTGATTGGTCAGCGGCGACAGGAACTGGCTCAACAGATAGCCATGGGCCGCGTGGATTTGCACGCCGGTGAAACCGGCCTCTTCACCGAGGCGCGCAGCCCGTGCGAAGCGCTGGATAACCTCTTCGATCACGCTGGGGGTCATCGCGTGGGGCGTGGCGAAGTGCTTGGACATTTTGCCCAGGTTCAGCGGTATGGCTGACGGTGCCCAGGTCTTCTGCCCAAGGCTTGCCCGCATCTGGCGGCCGGGATGATTGATCTGCAGCCAGAACTGCGCACCGCCGGATCGACCGATCCGTGCCCAGCGCCTGAACTTGTCCAGTTGCTGGTCATCCTGCAGCACCACGCCGCCCGGCCCGGTCATGGCGCGGCCATCGACCATCACGTTGCCTGTGATTATCAGCCCGGCGCCACCATCGGCCCACGCCTGATACAGGCGCATCAGTTCTTCGGAAGGCGCCTGGTCGGCGTCCGCCATGTTCTCTTCCATGGCGGCTTTGGCGACGCGGTTCTTGATGGTCGAACCATTGGGGAGTATCAGGGTGTCGAACACATTCATGGGCAGTCCCTCATTTGACGTGGGGCCAGCCTAAGTTTGAAGTGAACTTGAAGGTCAATACCTCTTTTTCAACTGCATCCGACAGTTTCATCGGACACCGCCTATTCGATGTTCAAGGCGCTCGATCCTGGCAAGCGCGTCACCAGATCGGCGCCCAGCAACCTCGCAGGTGTGTAGGCACCGCCAGCCGGGCGCGCCTGTAACAGGTAGTCGACCACGGTCAGCGCCCCGTAGACCGTCAGGCTGTAGACATTGGTGGTGTGCACGCGCGCCACCTTGCAATCGCCGCGAGCGTTACGGGCTTCGCCCCAGACATAGGTGCCCTGATCGGCGCGCTTTTCGTCATCCGGGCCGATCACGGTCTTGCCGATGTGGGCCTTGAGCCGCTTCTGCACGAACGACAAGCCCAGCAGCGGGCGAATGAAGTTGGCGAACCTGGCGCCGCGAATCATGCCGGCGGAGCCCGGCACGAACACCTCGATATTGGCAATGCCGGTGGTGTGATAGGCCGTGGAAACGTCCCCCCAGGGAATGGTCATGGCAAGCTTCTCTCCAGCGCCAAAGTCGATACGACGCACCCGATAGGCCAAGGGTACAGACACAATTTTCCCCTCGCGACGTACCTTGCCGCCCTGGGCCAGGCCTTCGATCGAAGTCTTGGCGGTGCCCGGCGACAAGCTGGAGCGCGAATCGAACCCCAAGGCCAGGTGCGTTGCATCCGGCAGCGCGGCCTTGAGTGCGGCGGCAACGCAGTCGGTGGGGATCACGTCGAAGCCGACCCCAGGGCAAATCACCACGCCCGCCGCTTGCGCACGCTCATGCAGGGACTGGGCATGCTCGAACACGGCAATCTCGCCGGTGATGTCCAGGTAGTGCGAATGGGCCCGCAGACAAGCGTCCATCATTGGTGCGGCGGTCGCCGAAAACGGCCCCGCGCAATGCAGAACCAAGCCAAGCCCCTTGATCTGTGCCAGCAGTCGCACCTCGTCATCCAGCCCGAAAATACGTGCCTCAAGCCCCAGCTCCCGGGCCAAGGGTTCGATCCTGTCGCGGCTGCGCCCCGCCAGCACCGGCCTGAGCCCACGCTTGACGGCTTCGCGGGCGATCAGCTCGCCGGTATACCCGTAGGCGCCATAGATCATCCATTTCATCTGCGTCACGGGGTGGTCTTGCTGGCTCATGCTGTGGCTCCTGACTGGATGGTTAAGTGCGTTCTTGCCCAATCGGAGCCAGACGCTAATGTTGAAGTCAGGTTTAGAGTCAAGCAGAAGCGCGCCAGCGCCAACGGAAGCTTTTTGCAAATGTGGGTATTGACCTTAAAGCATGGTTCAAGGTGAGCATGACTGGCACTGCATGACAGTCGGAGCCCGGATGATGTTGAAGACCCTTGTTTCTTGTGCGTTGGTATTGATAGGCGGTGTATTCATGACTTTTGCAAATGCTGAAACCAACCCTTCCACTGCAATACCGAAGGATCGCCAGATACTGGTGATCATGACCAACCACGCCAGCTATCCCTCACGCACCGACACCACGGGGCTGTGGTTGACCGAGCTGACGCATTTCACGGATGTCGTCGAGGCCGCCGGTTATACGACGGTTTTTGCCAGCCCCAAGGGTGGAGCGGTTCCGCTGGACGAGCGCAGCCTCGGTTGGCTCTATATGGACAAGGCCGCCCGTGAGCATTTGCAGTCACCGGCGTTTCGCGCTCGCCTGAACAACACGATACCGATCGCCGACATCGATCCCTCCCGGTTCAGCGTCATCTATTTCACGGGGGGCCACGGCGTCATGTGGGACTTTCCCGAAAACCCGGACCTGCGTCGTGTCGCCGAAAAGATCTACAACCAGGGCGGCATCGTCTCAGCCGTCTGCCATGGCGTGGCGGGACTGGTGGATCTCAAGGATGAGCAAGGCCAGGCACTTATCAAGAACAGAAACATCACCGGTTTCTCAAATCGCGAAGAGCTGCTTTCGGGCATGAAGAACCAGGTTCCCTTCTTCCTCGAGGACAGGCTGGTCGGCCAGGGTGCGCGTTACCGCAAGGCCTGGTTGCCATTCACCTCATTTGCCATCACCGATGGACGCCTGGTGACGGGGCAGAACCCTCAGTCGCCCAGGGCCGTGGCTGAAGCCGTGATGGCCTTGCTCTCCGCTGGCAATAAAACTCCCTGAGCCATTGCAAACGGCACGCTGAAAACCAACGAAAAAAGCCAGCTCACGGCACTTGACCTTAAAGTTCAGTGCCGAGCTTGCCAGGGTTCGCGGCGTCGTCGGTTATAACCTGCCGAAATGGCTGACGGGCATTGACCGAAAAGAAGAGGCTGCCTCGGTGGTCTATGAGATTACCGACAGCCAGACCGGCCAGGTGGACGTGTCCTTCACAGCGAAGAAACTCGATGACCTGTCCAGCGACGTCGATATCGTCACCAACAGCTTCACCAATCTCGATCACAAGGGCCAATTAGCCTATGGGTACGCGGTTTCCCGCCAGCTCAGCCACGGTTCCAGCAGGAGCGCGGGCTCGGCAACCCTTACGCTTGGCAATGGCAGCCTGTCGAACTACATCCGCTCCTTGCAGCTTGGGAAAATGCTGAAGTACGAATATGTGCCAGCGTTCCAAAGCGCGCTCTACGCGCCAAAACCACTGGTTACCCTGGTTGGCATGCACTGATCAAAGGATCATGGCTTTTTAAGCCTGTCAGGCCTTATCAGCCTGACAGGTTGCGTGTTGCTTGGAAGACGCACCATTACGGCGGTCTGAAGCGGGCGCCACCCCCTCTTCGCGCAGACGATGCAATAACAACTGCGTGTTCTCCACACAGCCCATACCCTCGGGCTTACTCTCGACACCCTCGATCACAAGCAGTAGCTGAGCTTTATTCTGGGCCAGCCGTTGCTGGAGGATTTCGATTTCCTCGACCTTGCGCTTGAGCCCACTGAGCAACTCTTCATGCCGCCATCCGTTGGCATTCGTCGGCAGTAACTGGCGGATCTCCTCCAGCGAAAAACCTGCCGCCTGTGCCCCGGTGATGATCTCCAGGACCCATTCGGTGTCAGGTGCGTAGTCCCGATACCCGTTGGCTTTGCGCTCGACGGATTTGATCAGGCCGCTCGCTTCGTAGAAGCGGATGCGTGAAGGCGCCAATCCGCTGATTTTCGCCAGTTCGCCAATTCTCATATTCCCACCCGAAAAACCATTGACCTTAAAGTTTACTTTAAACCTAAAGTAAATTGGCGGCCAAGCAGCGCAGGTGTAAAGCACTGCTCGACCGCCATGGACCCAGGGGAAAGCGAACACCAGACCAGAGCCAACCCCCGCCGGAATGCCTATTGGACAGGGCGCACGTTGCTCATGAAAGGCTGCGATCGGAACTCGCTTCGGTCATGGCCTACCTTCCACACAGGAGATGCGAACATGGGGTATGTCACTACGCAGGACGGTGTCGAGATCTTTTACAAAGACTGGGGTCCACGCAATGCCCAAGTGATTTTTTTCCATCACGGATGGCCACTCAGCGCGGACGATTGGGATGCGCAAATGCTGTTTTTCCTGGCTAACGGCTACCGGGTCATCGCCCACGACCGGCGCGGCCACGGGCGATCCAGCCAGGTCTGGGACGGGCATGACATGGATCACTATGCCGATGATGTAGCGGCCGTGGTCAACCATCTTGGCGTGCAGGGCGCCGTCCATGTGGGGCACTCCACCGGCGGTGGCGAAGTCATCCATTACATTGCTCGCCACGGCGAAGACCGCGTGTCGAAGGCGGCCATCATCAGTGCCGTGCCACCGCTGATGGTGAAGACCGACAGCAATCCAGGCGGCTTGCCGAAGTCGGTTTTCGATGACTTGCAGGCACAGCTCGAGGCCAACCGTGCGCAGTTCTACTACGACGTCCCGGCCGGGCCTTTCTACGGTTACAACCGCCCTGGCGCGACACCGTCCGCGGGCATTGTCTGGAACTGGTGGCGGCAAGGCATGATGGGCTGCGCGAAGGCCCACTATGATGGGATCGTGGCCTTTTCCCAGACCGACTTCACCCAGGACCTGAAGAGCATCACCATCCCCGTGCTGGTGATGCATGGCGATGACGACCAGATTGTGCCTTATGAAAACTCGGGGCTGTTGTCCGCCAAGCTGTTGCAAAACAGCACGCTGAAAACCTACTCGGGCTTCCCACACGGAATGCCTACCACCAACGCCGATACCATCAACGCCGATTTGCTCGCTTTCGTGCGAGGTTAGAGAAATGAATGGGGGTGGGGTCATTACCCCGCTCCCTGGCTCGCTTTTTCGAAGCGACTTGAATGATCCGCGCAAGCGTCGTCCCATGACTCAAGCGCTCTCTTGCCGAGCGTCAACTTCTGGCTGCCGCTAAACGGCACCACTATTCGCCATCCAACCAGGCCCCCCAGCCGATTTGCAGTAAACTCTCCCCCCTCACGCCGCTCTCCTCTTCCCTGCGGCTCACCTGATTGTTTGCGGAGTTTGCCTTGCGTCTGTTTCACACCTCCGACTGGCACCTGGGGCAGAACCTCCATGGCCAGGAACGCGATTTCGAGCATGCCTGCTTTCTTGAATGGCTGTTGCGCCAGCTGGCGCTGCACAGCCCTGATGTGCTGTTGATCGCTGGCGATATCTTCGACACGGTCAACCCGCCGGTCAAAGCCCAGGAGCGGCTGTACGACTTTATTGTCAGCGCCCATGAGCAGCAGCCCGGCCTGACCATTGTGATGATTGCCGGCAACCATGACTCGGGTTCGCGCATCGAGTTGCCGGCGCCCTTGATGCGGCGTCTGCGCACCCACGCCTTGGGCCGGGTGTTGTGGCTGGACGACGGGCAGTTGGACAGTGAGCGTCTGTTGCTGCCGTTGCCGGATGCCAGCGGCGCGATTGCCGGCTGGTGCCTGGCGCTGCCGTTCCTGCGCCCGGCGGAGGTCACGGGGCCGCACCTGGGTGACGATTACCTGCGGGGCATCGGCCAGGTGCATGAATGGCTGATCGCCGCGGCCAACGCCAAGCGCCAGCCGGGCCAGGCACTGGTCGCCATCAGCCACGCGCACATGGCCGGTGGCTCGGTATCGGAGGACTCCGAGCGCAGCCTGATCATCGGCAACGCCGAGGCCCTGCCCGCCAGCCTGTTCGGCCCGAGCATCAGCTACGTGGCCCTGGGGCATCTGCACAAGCCGCAGAAGGTCAACGGCGAGGAGCGCATCCGCTACAGCGGCTCGCCGATTCCGCTGTCGTTCTCCGAGATCGGCTACCAGCACCAGATCCTCGATATCCAGCTCGACGGCGAGACCCTGGTCAGCGTCGAACCACGGCTGATCCCGCGCGCGGTCAACCTGCAACGCCTGGGCCCGGCGCCGCTGGCGGAGATCCTGCTGCAACTGGCCGAGTTGCCGGACATCGACCTGTTGGCCGAAGAACAGCGCCAGCCCTGGCTGGAAGTGCGGGTGCGCCTGGACGAGCCGCAGCCGGACCTGCGCCAACAAGTGGAAAGCGCCCTGCAGGGCAAGGCCGTGCGCCTGGTGCGCATCGCCGCCGAATACGCCGGCAACGGCGGCCGCGAGGGCGACGACGGCGCCGCGCAACTGGTGGAGCTGGACCAGCTCAGCCCACAGGACCTGTTCAGCCGCGCCTGGCTGGACAGCTACGGCAGCGAGGTGGATGAACAGACCCTCAAGGACTTCGCGCAACTGCTCCAGGAAGTGCAGCACGAGGAGGAGCAGCCATGAAGATTCTTGCCATCCGCCTGAAGAACCTGGCCTCCCTGGCCGGCCCCTTTGAAATCGACTTCACCGCCGAGCCCCTGGCCAGCGCCGGGCTGTTCGCCATTACCGGGCCCACCGGCGCCGGCAAGAGCACCCTGCTCGACGCCCTGTGCCTGGCGCTGTTCGGCGCGGTGCCGCGGCTGAACAATATCGGCCGCGAAACCAAGGTGCCGGAGGTCGACAGCGAAATGCTCACCAGCGACCCGCGCACCCTGCTGCGCCGTGGCACCGGCAGCGGCTACGCCGAGGTCGACTTCGTCGGCATCGACGGCCATCGCTACCGCGCCCGCTGGGAAACCAACCGCGCCCGGGACAAGGCCAACGGCAAGCTGCAGGCCAGCAAGCAGAGCCTGCACGACCTGGACAGCAACCAGCTGCTGGCCAGCCAGAAGCGCGACTATGAACAGTTGATCGAAGCCAAGCTGGGGCTCAACTTCGAGCAGTTCACCCGCGCGGTGATGCTGGCCCAGAGCGAGTTCAGCGCCTTTCTCAAGGCCGACGACAAGGAACGCAGCGAGCTGCTGGAAAAGCTCACCAACACCTCGATCTACAGCCAGCTCGGGCGGCGCGCCTACAGCAGGAGCAAGGAAGCCGAGGAACAGCATAAGACCCTCAAGGCCCAGGCCAGCGGCATCACCCCGCTGGAGCCCGAGGCCCGCGCCGAACTGGACCAGCGCTTCGACGCCGCCCAGCAGCAGCTCAAGGCCCAGCAGGCGCAGCTCAAGCAGCTGGAGCTGCAACACGGCTGGCTCAAGGAGTTGCAGCAGTTGCAGGACCAGCAGCAGAGCGCCGCCGAGCAACTGCAACAGGCGCAAGCGGCCTGGGAAGGCCTGGCCAGCGAACGGACCCGGCTGACCCGCCTGGAGCAGCTGGCGCCGCAACGCCATCAGTTCGCCCGGCAGGTGGAACTGAACCAGCAACTGACGCCGCTGCGCGAACAGATCCAGCAACAACGGCAGCAACAAGGCGCAGAGCAGCAACGCCAAAGCGAACTGGAGCAACAACTGAGCACGGCCCAGGTCGCGTTGCTCGCTGCCCAGGAACAGCAAAACACCAGCGCGCCGCTGCTGCGCGAGGCCTTTGCCGAGCAAAGCACCCTCGCCCACCTGGGCAAGACCTGCGGTGAAGCCGGCGCGCTCAAGGACAAACTGCAACAGGCCAGCGAACAAGGCCAGCAGGCGATCCAGGCCATGCTCGAACAGCAGCGCCTGGTGGGCGAACGCCTGCAGCGGATTGCCGAACAGCTGGAACACAGTACTCATCTGGCGCCGCTGAGCGATGCCTGGAACGCCTACCGCGATCGCCTGCAACAGTTGATGCTGGCCGGCAACCGGCTGAACAAGGGCCAGCAAGAACTGCCCGGCCTGCAACAACGGGCCGCCAGCGCCGCGCAGCAACTGGCCGCGCAACGCGATGAACTGCAAGTGCTGTACAGCGAAGCCGGCGCCGAGCCCCACGCGGTGGCCGAACAGTTGCAGATCCTCAGCGACCTGCTGCAGGACAACCGCAAGCAACAGCGCGCCTTCGAAGAACTGGCGCGGCTGTGGGCCAGCCAACAGGAACTGGACAAACGCGGCGCGGAACTGGCGGACAAACTGCAGGCCGCGGCGCGCGAGCGCGAAGAGCTGAACCGGATCGGCCTGCAGAGCAAGGCGGAACTGACAGTCGCCGAACAGACCCTGACGGTGACCCAGCAACTGCTGGAACGCCAGCGCCTGGCGCGCAGTGCCAGTGTCGAAGAGCTGCGCGAACAGTTGCAGGACGATCAACCCTGCCCGGTCTGCGGCAGCCACGAGCATCCCTACCATCAGCCCGAGGCGCTGTTGCAGAGCCTGGGGCGCCACGACGAAAGCGAAGAAGCCAACGCGCGCAAGGCGGTGGATGAACTCAAGGAAAAACTTGCCGAACTGCGCAGCCAGGTCGGCGGCCTGATCGCCCAGCAGAAGGAATTCCTCCAGCAACAGGAGCAGCTGGCAAGCCAGCAGCAGGCCCTGGCACCAAGTATCGAAGCCCATCCGTTGTCGGCGGCGCTGCTCGACCAGGACGCCGGCAAGCGCGATGCCTGGCTGAACCAGCAACTGAGCCAGTTGAACCAGAGCATCCAGCAGGACGAACAGCGCCAAGGCGCCCTGCTGAAACTGCAAAAGGACGCTGGGCGCCTGCAACAGCAACTGCAGGCAGCGATCGAAGCCAGCCACGAGGCCACACATCACCTGACCCAGCAGCAACAGCAGCTGGGCGCGGACCGCCAGCGCCTGGAAGAAGAGCTGTCGGCCTTCGCCACCCTGTTGCCGGCCGATACCCTCGAAGCCCTGCGCAACGACCCGGCCGCGGCGTTCATGCAGATCGACCAGCAGGTCATGCAGCGCCTGGAGCAGCTCGACCAGCAGAAGGAAGAAGTGCAAGAGCAGCAACAGCGCCAGCTGGCCCTGGACAAGGAACAGGACCGCCAGCAGACCCGCGTGCAGCAACTGCAAGCCGCCCAGGAACAATTCAATACCCTGGCCGAACAGCAGCAGGCGGCCCACAACAAGCTCGCGCAACTGCTGGGCGAACACGCCAGTGCCGAACAATGGCAGCAGCATCTGGAACAGGCCGTGGAACAGGCGCGCGCCGCCGAGGTGCTGGCCAACCAGCAGTTGCAGGAAGTCCGTCGCCTGCTGGTGCAACTGAGCGCGGAACTGCAAGGCAAGGAGGAACGCCTGCTGGCCCTGGAAGCCGAGCAGCAGGAACTGGGCAGCAAGATCGCCGACTGGCGCCAGCAGCACCCGGAGCTGGACGACGGCGCGCTGGAGCAATTGCTCAGCCTCGACGACCAGCAGGTCGCCGCGTTGCGTCAGCAGTTGCAAGAGCGCGAAAAGGCGGTGGAACAGGCCAGGGTCCTGGTCACCGAACGCGAGCAGCGCCTGCACAGCCATCAGGCCCAGCACGACGGCCAGCTCGACGCCGAACAACTGGCTGGCGCCCTGGGCGAGCTGCACAACCAGCTGGCCGCCAGCGAACAGCTGAGCGCCGAACTGCGCGCCCAGCAGACCGAGGATCAGCGCCGGCAAGACGCCAACCAGACGCTGGGCGAGCAGATCGCCCAGGCCTACACCGAATGGCAACGCTGGGCGCGGCTCAATGCCTTGATCGGTTCGGCCAGCGGCGACACCTTCCGCAAGATCGCCCAGGCCTACAACCTCGATCTGCTGGTGCATCACGCCAACGCGCAACTGCGCCAGCTGGTGCGGCGCTATCGCCTCAAGCGCGGCGGCAGCATGCTCGGCCTGCTGGTGATGGACACGGAAATGGGCGATGAGCTGCGCTCGGTGCATTCGCTGTCCGGCGGCGAGACCTTCCTGGTATCCCTGGCGCTGGCCCTGGGCCTGGCGTCCATGGCTTCCAGCACGCTGAAGATCGAATCGCTGTTTATCGACGAAGGCTTCGGCAGCCTCGATCCGGAATCCCTGCAACTGGCGATGGACGCCCTCGACGGCTTGCAGGCCCAGGGGCGCAAGGTGGCGGTGATTTCCCACGTGCAGGAAATGCACGAGCGGATTCCAGTGCAGATCCAGGTACGACGCCAGGGCAACGGCCTGAGTACCCTGGAGGTGAAATGAATACGTTGTATTCGTTCCGCCGCTGCCCCTACGCCATGCGTGCGCGCCTCGCGCTGCGCTACAGCGGGGTGCCGCTGGAGATAGTCGAAGTCAGCCTCAAGGCCAAGCCGGCGGCGATGCTGGCGCTGTCGCCCAAGGGCACGGTGCCGGTGCTCAGCGTTGACGGCCGGGTGATCGACGAAAGCCTGGATATCATGCGCTGGGCCCTGGCCCAGCACGATCCGCAGGACTGGCTCTTGAAGGACGATGGGCCGGCGCAGCACCGGATCGACGCGCTGATCGCGGAAAACGACCAGGTGTTCAAGCTGCACCTCAATCGCTACAAATACGCCGAGCGTTATCCCGAGCAGCCGATGGAGCATTACCGCGGCCAGGGAGAAGTATTTCTACGGCAGTTGGATGAACTGTTGAACCAGCGCGACTACCTGCTGGCGGATCACCCGAGCCTGGCGGACATGGCCCTGGCGCCGTTCGTGCGGCAGTTCACCCATGTCGATCGCGAGTGGTTTGCGCAGACACCTTACCGGCATTTGCAGCGCTGGTTGCAGCGGTTCCTGGAGTCGGAGCTGTTCACCCAGGTGATGGCCAAACCGCCCTTGTAGCCGCTGCCGCAGGCTGCGCCTACATGGGTTTGCGAATCTCGCTTGAGGCTGGCCGTAACCGGGCTTAAATGCCGCGAAATGCATCTGGCTGGCCACCGACCTGTAGCCGCTGCCGAAGGCTGCGATCGACCGGAACGGGCGCTGCGATCTCTCGGACGCTGGAGGTCCTTCGGACCTATCGCAGCCTGCGGCAGCGGCTACAGGATTGTTCCTCGGATCAGGCCAGCACACTGCACATCTGCAACGCCGAGCAATCGACGCTGAACGGGCCGAAGAACGCGGCCTTGGGTTTGGCTGGCGGATTGCCGGCCAGCAGGCCCAGGGCCTTGGCGGTTTCGATGTTGTGGGCGATGTTGTGATTGCATTCGATAGCCCGGGCCAGCGAGCCCGCCGAGCCCTGCCCTATCCCCAGCAAGGACGCGCCATTGGTCATGAACGCCAGGACGGCAATGACCCAGAACCTGCGTCCTTTCATAGCAGCGCCACTCCCGCGTCCGCAGGGTGTTCGGCGGCTTGCGCGCGGTGTTCGAACTGGATGGCCGGGTAAGCGACCTGGATCGGCGGTTGCACTGCCGACGGGGTCTGGGCCGAGAGGCTGACCAGGAGGACCATGGCCAGGTACAGGCCAATGGCGACATAGGCGCCGCGCTTGGCAGAGGTGAGGATCGAGTGGGCCATGGTGGTCTCCGTGGGCATGTTTGCGTGCCCACAGAATCCGTTAAAAGCGCCCGCCGCAGAAACAACCTCGGTGCATAGTCACCATCAGTTGGATTGATCGTTGGTCCGCGGCCAATCAATCCCCAAGCAGGGTCAGCATGCGCTCGCGGGAGGTTTCCGGCTCGCCTTCGACAGGCTGGGCAGCCGAGAGAATCGGGGTGGAATAGAGGAACAGAAGAACCACTGCCAGACGCATCGCCATGCTGTCGATCCTTGGAAAGGAGGAGTCAATTAATTAGCGTCAAATTTAAACATATGGCGATATGACATTACCAAGCTAATTTGCCTGGCAGGGGGGAAAACGTCGCATACAGGTGATGCAGGAGCGACATCACTGCCGGCCCGCTGGATGAACGAGTCCATCCAGGGAAGCCAGTGACTTCGCTCCTGCATACCTGGGCGTGGCGGGGAATTTCAGTGTTGGATCTTGTGATCCAGGGCGGCGTAGAAGTTGGCGCTCTGTTGCAGGTACTTCTGGGTGTAGGTGTTGGTCGCGGATTTTTTCTCGCTGATTTCCACGTTGGCGCTGGCTGGCAGGGCCACGGTAGCGGAGATGGCGGAAGCGGCGATCACGGAGAAGAGATTGAAGTTCATTCGGGTAACCCTCGTATGCAGTCGGCTTGTTTGCCCGGAAGCCTTGATGCGCCGGGCCGTGAAGCAAAACTACGCCCGAGGGTTGGCGGGTTGAAATCTTTTCCAGCAGTAGCAGATATCAGCGTCATTAATAGAAAGGCTCAGGCCCCGTCAACCGGGGCCTGTGGCTTATTGACGCACCAGGAACTTGATATCGCTGGGTGAATCGAACGGCAGTTTCTGCACGGTCTTGCCGAGGAAACCGGTCTTGGCGTCGCGCTCGATCACCACGATTTCGTTGCTCTTCTGGTTGCCGATCAGCACGTATTTGTTGCTCGGATCGAGGCTGAACTCCCGAGGGTGATCGCCCTCCACCGAACGCCGCTGGATCTCCTTGAGCTGGCCCGTGGCTTCGTCGATGGCGAATACCAGTAACTGATTGGCCGTGCCGCGGTTGCTCACGTACAGGTACTTGCCGTCTTTCGAGGCATGCAGCGCACCCGCCGCCTTCTTGTCCTTGCCGCCACTGGTCAAGTCGAGGATCTGCTTCTGGGTCAGCTTGCCGTCCTGGTAATCGAACATCACCACCTGGGCACTCATTTCCAGGGTCAGGTAGGCGTGCTTGCCATCGGCGCTGAACAGCAGGTGGCGTGGGCCGCTGCCCGGCGGCAGCTCGACGAACGCCGGCTCGGCCGCGGTCAGGGGGCGTTCGGCGTTGGCCTTGGGGTCGTAGCGGTAGACGAAGATCTTGTCCGCGCCCAGGTCGCTGGCGAACACGAACTGGCCGTCCGGCGACGACACCACCGAATGCACGTGGGCCGCCACCTGGCGCTCGGGGTTGACCCGGCTGCCTGGGTGGCTGCTGAGCTGGACCACTGGCGACAGCTTGCCATCGGTACCGACCGGCAACACCGCGAGGCTGCCGCCTGGATCCGCGACCACCGAATAGTTGCTGACGAACAGATAGCGGCCATCGCCGCTCAGGCTCGAATGCGTCGGCTCGTTGCCCAGGCTCTGCACCTGGTTGATCGGGTTCAGCTTGCGGCTCTTGGCTTCGATGCCGAAGCTGCTGACCCGGCCGATCGGGTCGGTTTGCCCGGGCCCGTTCTCGTTGACCACGAACAGCTGCTTCTGGTCCTTGGACAGGGTCAGCCAGGACGGGTTGGCGCTCTTGACCACCTGCAGCGGCTTGGCGTCGATCTTGCCGGTGCGGCCGTCGAACTTGAGGCGGTAGATGCCTTCGCTCTGGCCCTGGGTGTAGGAACCGACCAGCAGTTCCTGGGTCTCGACCGGCGCGGCCTGCACGGCCATGGCGCCGACACTGCCAGCCATCAGCAGTGGCCAGAAGTTACGCATCCTCATGTTCATCCTCCTCATCGTTACGGGCACTGAAAGCACTCATGCACACCAGGCGGTGCTCACCGGAATCGCCGACGATGGTCCAGCTCTGCAGGGTGTCGTCGAAGGTCGCGGCGTTGACCTGGGCCAGGCTGAAACTCCAGCGCTTGGCCGCGCGGCCGTCCATGCATTCGATCAGCAGCTGTTGGTCGTCAAGGGTGAAGTCGAAGGCATGCAGCCCGTCGATTTCCAGCATGTCGCAGGCTTGGAGGGCAGTCAGCAAAGTGTCTGTAGCGGCAGTCATGGTCGTCAGTCAGCAATGGAAAGCGGCCATGATAGCGGGTCCGGCGCGGCGCGGCTGTAGTGGCATTGCAAAGTTCGCGCGCCCCATTGTTACAAACCCTGTAGCCGCTGGCGAAGCCTGCGCCAGGGCCGAAGGCCCTCCTGGGCCCGGAAGACCGCTGCGACCGTGCCGGTCGATCGCAGTCTCGCGGGCTCGGCAGCGGCTACAGGTCATGGAGACGGGCAATAAAAAACCGCGACCTGGATCGCGGTTTTGCTTGCAGCCGCAAGGCTTAGTGGGCGAACAGCGAGTTGCCCTTCTGCCCCGCCAGTTTCTCCGGCTTGATCAGGAACCGCGCCAGCGCCGGCAGCAGCCACAGCGCGCCGAACATGTTCCACAGGAGCATGAAGGTCAGCATCAGGCCCATGTCGGCCTGGAACTTGATGGCCGAGAAGATCCAGGTAGCCACGCCGATGGCCAGGCACAGGCCGGTGAACAGTACCGCCTTGCCGGTGGATTTCAGGGTTTGGTAGTAGGCCTCCTGCAACGGCAGGCCGGCACGCAGGAAGCTTTCCAGGCGGCTGTAGATGTAGATCCCGTAGTCCACGCCGATCCCCACCCCGAGCGCTACCACCGGCAAGGTCGCGACCTTCACGCCAATGCCCATGAACGCCATCAGCGCGTTACCCAGCACCGAAGTCAGCACCAGCGGCAAGACGATGCACAGGGTTGCCGCCCAGGAGCGGAAGGTGATCATGCACATCACCGCCACGCAGATGTACACCAGCACCAGGATGGTCAGTTCCGAGCGCTTGATCACTTCGTTGGTGGCCGCCTCGATCCCGGCGTTACCCGCCGCCAGCAGGAACTCCAGGCCCTCCTTGTTGTGCTCCTTGGCGAACTCCTGCACCGCATGCACCGCGCGGTCGAGGGTCTCGGCCTTGTGGTCGTTGAGGAAGATCAGCACCGGCGCCAGCGAGCAATTGTTGTTGTACAGGCCGTCGGCCCGGGCGATGGAGTTGTTCAGCACATCCGGGTTGCGCGACAGG
>Ga0213823_1000384_pt1 | contig 39781 bp, 44 predicted proteins | sample MC6MC0907MG_FD_179887 | JGI IMG/M metagenome (GOLD analysis project Ga0213823, IMG submission 179887) | Enriched soil aggregate microbial communities from Iowa State University, Ames, United States - MC6-MC0907-MG | ecosystem: Environmental > Terrestrial > Soil > Unclassified | place: USA: Iowa...
CCGCATGAAAGTGCAGCGCGGGCCGCTGGCGGAAGAGTCCGGGGAGAACGACAACTTCCGCGTCAAACGCTATGTCGCCAAGTACACCATTAACCCGGCACTGACCCATGGGATCGCCCACGAGGTCGGTTCGATTGAAGCGGGAAAACTGGCGGATCTGGTGGTCTGGTCACCCGCGTTTTTTGGCGTTAAACCCGCCACCATCATTAAAGGCGGGATGATCGCCTGTGCGCCGATGGGGGATATCAACGCATCAATTCCCACGCCGCAACCGGTGCACTATCGCCCGATGTTTGGCTCGCTGGGCGCCGCACGCCACGCCACGCGGATGACGTTTGTCTCCCAGGCCGCAGCGACCGGCGGCATCCCGCAGCAGCTTAACTTACAAAGCGCCATCGCCGTGGTGAAAGGCTGCCGGACGGTGAAAAAGGCCGACATGATCCACAACAGCCTGCAGCCGAATATCACCGTGGATGCGCAAACCTACGAGGTGCGCGTGGACGGTGAACTGATAACCAGCGAACCGGCAGACGTCCTGCCGATGGCGCAACGCTATTTCCTGTTCTGAGGAGAGATGATGATCTACTTAACCCAACGCCTTGATCACCCGCACCCGGTCACCGCAAGCGTCACGCTGCCGATTGATGTGCGAGTGAAAAGCCGCGCCCGCGTGGCGCTGAACGACGGGCGCGAAGCGGGGCTAATGCTGCCGCGCGGGCTGCTGCTGCGAGGCGGCGATCTGCTCACCACCGATGACGGTCTGGAAGTGATCGAAGTGATTGCCGCGCCGGAGTCCGTATCGGTAGTGCGCTGCGCCGATCCCTATCTGCTCGCGCGCGCCTGTTATCACCTCGGCAACCGCCACGTTCCGCTGCAAATCATGCCCGGCGAGCTGCGCTACCACCACGATCACGTGCTCGATGACATGTTGCGCCAGTTCGATTTGGACGTGACCTTTGCTCATCTGCCGTTTGAACCGGAAGCCGGGGCCTATGCCAGCGAAACCCACGGTCATGCGCATGCACATTCCCATTAAGGTGCCCTGAAGGAATGGAGCAAAACCGCCAGCAGTTACGCCTGATGCAGCTCTCCAGCAGCAGTCTGCCGGTCGGCTCTTTCACCTGGTCCCAGGGGCTGGAGTGGGCGGTGGAAGCGGGCTGGATTACCACCGCGACTGAGTTCAGGCAGTGGCAAATTCAGCAGATGGAGCGAAGTTTTTTGTGCGTCGATTTGCCCCTGTTTATCCGTCTGTACCGCGCCTGTAAGCAGAACGATATTGCCGCCGCAAAACGCTGGACGGCGTATCTGCTCGCCTGTCGCGAAACGCGTGAGCTGCGTGAGGAAGAGCGCAATCGCGGCGCGGCCTTTACCCGGCTGATTAAGAGCTGGGAGCCGGAGTGTCCGCCCGAGTGGTTACCGCTGTTTTCCAGCAGCCAGCTGTGCGGCATGGCGTGGCTCGGTGTGCACTGGGACATTGACGTCCAGTCTTTAGCGTTGAGCCTTGGCTACAGCTGGATGGAGAGCGCCGTCATGGCGGGCGTAAAACTGGTGCCGTTCGGACAGCAGGCCGCGCAGCAGTTGATTATCGAATTGAGCGACCATTTTGCTGCAAAGCTCGGTCAGGCGTGGGAGCGCAGCGATGACGAACTGGGGGCGGCGACGCCGCTCTCGGCCATCGCCTCTGCGCGTCACGAAACACAATATTCACGGTTATTCCGATCCTGAGGATTATTTATGGCTGAATACAAACATCCCCTGCGCGTGGGCGTGGGTGGCCCGGTCGGGTCGGGTAAAACCGCTCTGCTGGAATCCCTGTGCAAAGCGATGCGCGACACCTACCAGCTCGCCGTTGTTACTAACGATATCTACACCAAAGAGGATCAGCGCATCCTGACGGAAGCCGGGGCGCTGGAGCCGGATCGCATTGTCGGCGTGGAGACTGGCGGCTGCCCGCATACCGCGATCCGCGAAGATGCCTCCATGAATCTCGCCGCCGTCGAGGCCTTGAGCGAGAAGTTTGGCAATCTGGATCTGATTTTTGTTGAAAGCGGCGGCGATAATCTGAGCGCCACCTTTAGCCCGGAGCTGGCGGATTTGACGATCTATGTGATTGACGTTGCCGAAGGGGAAAAGATCCCGCGCAAAGGGGGGCCGGGGATCACCAAATCGGATTTCCTGGTGATCAATAAAACGGATCTGGCGCCGTACGTCGGGGCGTCTCTTGAGGTGATGGAGCGCGACACAAACCGGATGCGCGGTGAACGTCCGTGGACCTTTACCAACCTGAAAGCAGGCGACGGATTAGCGAAGATTATAGATTTTTTGGAAGTGAAAGGGATGCTGAAGGTATAAGCGGGATCCTCAACCGATGCAGGCCGCACATTTTCAGGCCCGGTGAGCGTTGCGCCACCGGGCAAGACAGACACTTACGCCGCAGGCAGCTCAGCCAGCGGCCAGCGTGGGCGCACAGAAACGCTCAAATCCGCCGTCGCGCCTGCTTTCGCACGCACCATGCCCGCGTAAGCGATCATCGCGCCGTTATCGGTGCAAAATTCCGGACGCGCGTAAAACACTTCGCCGCGACGTTTTTGCATCATCTCCGCCAGCTTCGCGCGCAGCGTACGGTTAGCGCTCACGCCCCCCGCCATCACCAGGCGCTTAAAGCCGGTCTGATCCAGCGCGCGTTTGCACTTGATCATCAGGGTATCCACCACCGCATCTTCGAAGGCGCGAGCGATGTCAGCGCGAGTCTGATCGTCATTTTCATTGTTGCGAATGGTATTCGCCGCAAACGTTTTCAGGCCTGAGAAGCTGAAATCCAGCCCTGGGCGGTCGGTCATCGGACGCGGGAAAACAAAACGTTTTTCAACGCCCTGAGACGCCAGTTTCGACAACATTGGGCCACCCGGATAATCCAGGCCCAGCAGTTTGGCCGTTTTATCGAAAGCTTCACCGGCGGCATCATCAATGGACTCGCCCAGCAGTTCGTACTCGCCAATACCGGTCACGCTGATCAACTGGGTATGACCGCCGGAAACCAGCAGCGCCACAAACGGAAACTCTGGCGGATTCTCTTCCAGCATCGGTGCCAGAAGGTGCCCTTCCATGTGGTGAACCGCAATCGCCGGAACATCCCACGCAAACGCCAGCGAACGCCCTACGGTGGCGCCAACCAGCAGCGCACCGACCAGACCCGGGCCTGCAGTATAGGCAACCGCATCGATATCTTTTGGGGTCAAACCGGACTCTTTCAGCGCCGCCTGAATCAGGGGAACTGTTTTACGCACGTGGTCGCGCGACGCCAGCTCCGGCACCACTCCGCCGTAATCAGCGTGTAATTTCACCTGACTATACAGTTGGTTGGCTAACAGACCTTTTTCGTCGTCGTAAATGGCGATGCCGGTTTCATCGCAGGATGTTTCAATACCCAGTACACGCATGGCTTAATTTACCTCTTTTCTGTACCGCGCAGTGTAGGGCGAATGCGGGTCGATGTATACCCTGAGGGGTGAGTTCGTGTATACTCTTACCCCTTACAAAAGTCCCGTTCAAAAACGGCATTGGTGCTTTACAAAGCAGCATGAGTTGCAGTAAAATTCCGCACCATTTTGAAATAAGCTGGCGCCGATGCCAGCGGCAAACCGAATTTATCAAAGGTGAGAGTTACATGCCGGTAATTAAAGTACGTGAAAACGAGCCGTTCGACGTAGCACTGCGTCGCTTCAAGCGTTCATGCGAGAAAGCAGGTGTTCTGGCGGAAGTTCGTCGTCGTGAGTTCTATGAAAAACCGACTACCGAACGTAAACGCGCTAAAGCTTCTGCTGTGAAACGTCACGCGAAGAAACTGGCTCGCGAAAACGCACGCCGTACTCGTCTGTACTAATCTGTTGAGGGCACACGCCCTCAATGGTCAGACTGAGTTATAGTCGTAAGGCCGTGCTTCCGGAAGGAATGCGCGGCTTATTTTCGTTTATGCGTTAGCAAATACACAAAATCATTCAAGACGCATCACGGCGGCAAGAGAGTGAATCCTCAGCGCTTACATCAGTAAGTGACAGGGTGAACGAGCGCAGCCAACGCAGAAGCAGCTTGAGGGATAAGGTGTAATTTTACGGGGCCTATGGCTGGACGAATTCCACGCGTATTTATCAATGACCTGCTGGCCAGAACCGACATCGTCGATCTTATCGACGCGCGGGTTAAGCTCAAAAAGCAGGGCAAGAACTACCATGCGTGCTGTCCGTTCCATAACGAAAAAACCCCCTCTTTCACCGTAAACGGTGAAAAACAGTTTTACCACTGCTTTGGCTGTGGCGCCCACGGGAATGCTGTCGATTTCCTGATGAACTACGACAAGCTCGAGTTCGTGGAAACCGTCGAAGAACTGGCGGCGATGCACAACCTTGAAGTGCCTTACGAAGCAGGCAGCGGTCCGAGTCAGATAGAACGCCATCAACGACAAACGCTTTACCAACTGATGGACGGTCTGAATTCGTTTTACCAACAGTCTCTTAAGCAACATGCAGCTGAACCTGCGCGTCAGTATCTGACACAGCGCGGATTGAGCGACGATGTGATTGCGCGTTTCGCTATTGGTTACGCCCCGCCCGGCTGGGACAACGTGTTAAAGCGTTTTGGTGGCAATAGCGAAGATCGTAAATCTCTGATCGATGCCGGCATGCTGGTGACAAACGATCAGGGACGAAGCTATGACCGTTTCCGCGAGCGGGTGATGTTCCCCATTCGCGACAAACGAGGCCGGGTAATTGGTTTTGGTGGACGCGTGCTGGGTGACGGCATGCCGAAATACCTCAACTCCCCGGAAACCGATATTTTCCACAAAGGTCGCCAGCTGTATGGCCTTTATGAAGCCCAGCAGGATAACGCTGAACCCCGGCGTTTACTGGTGGTCGAAGGCTATATGGACGTGGTCGCGCTGGCGCAGTACGACATCAACTACGCGGTTGCGTCGTTGGGAACGTCCACCACCGCCGACCACATCCAGCTCCTGTTCCGGGCGACGAACAATGTCATCTGTTGTTATGACGGTGACCGTGCCGGACGCGATGCCGCCTGGCGTGCGCTGGAAACTGCACTACCTTATATGACCGACGGGCGCCAGCTGCGCTTTATGTTCCTGCCCGACGGTGAAGACCCGGATACGCTGGTGCGTAAAGAGGGCAAAGCGGCGTTTGAAGCGCGGATGGAGCAGGCTCAGCCACTCTCCACGTTTCTGTTTAACAGCCTGATGCCGCAGGTGGATTTGAGCACGCCAGACGGACGCGCCCAGCTGAGCACGCTGGCACTGCCGCTGATTTCTCAGGTTCCGGGCGAAACGCTGCGCATTTACCTGCGCCAGGAGCTCGGCAACAAGCTCGGCATTCTGGATGACAGTCAGCTTGAACGTTTAATGCCTAAACTGGCTGAAAGCGGTGCGGTTCGCCCCGCGCCACAGCTAAAACGCACAACCATGCGTATACTGATAGGGTTACTGGTGCAAAACCCTGAGCTGGCGCCGCAAGTGCCGCCGCTCGCGGGGTTGAACCATGAAAAGCTGCCAGGACTTGGCTTATTTTCAGAACTGGTCAACACGTGTCTGTCGCAACCAGGTCTGACTACCGGCCAACTGTTAGAGCACTATCGCGGCACAAAAGAGGCCGCCACCCTTGAAAAACTGTCGATGTGGGACGATATAGCTGATAAGGACATTGCAGAAAAAACGTTCACCGACTCACTCAACCATATGTTTGATTCGATGCTTGAACTGCGCCAGGAAGAGCTGATTGCTCGCGAGCGTACACATGGCTTAAGCAGCGAAGAGCGCCGGGAACTCTGGATGTTAAATCAGGAACTGGCGAAGAAATAAACTGAACAAAAACCGTTCACGTTGTATCAAAGCAGAGACAACGTGAAGGATGCAGCATTTAACGGCTTAAGTGCCGAATATCGATCGGGAAGCCCCCGGCAGCCGCACTGAGAGGCAGCGGCAAAAATATAAGTACGCCCTCGCTTCAAAGGTTGGCAGCGACACCGCCGACACCAATTAAACGAATTAAGTGTGGATACCGTCTTATGGAGCAAAACCCGCAGTCACAGCTGAAACTTCTTGTCCAACGTGGTAAGGAGCAAGGCTATCTGACCTATGCCGAGGTCAATGACCATCTGCCGGAAGATATCGTCGATTCAGATCAAATCGAAGACATCATCCAAATGATCAACGACATGGGCATTCAGGTGATGGAAGAAGCACCGGATGCCGATGATCTGTTGCTGGCTGAAAACTCCAACAACACCGACGAAGATGCAGAAGAAGCCGCTGCACAGGTGTTGTCCAGCGTTGAGTCTGAAATCGGGCGTACCACTGACCCGGTGCGCATGTACATGCGCGAAATGGGCACCGTTGAACTGTTGACCCGCGAAGGCGAAATCGACATCGCGAAACGCATCGAAGATGGGATCAACCAGGTTCAGTGCTCCGTTGCTGAATACCCTGAAGCTATCACCTATCTGCTTGAGCAGTACGATCGCGTCGAAGCCGAAGAAGCGCGTCTTTCTGACCTGATCACCGGTTTTGTCGATCCGAATGCTGAAGAAGATCTGGCGCCAACCGCGACCCACGTCGGTTCTGAACTGTCTCAGGAAGAGATGGATGATGACGAAGACGAAGAGGAAGAAGACGGCGACGATGACAGCAGCGATGACGACAACAGCATCGATCCTGAGCTGGCGCGCGAGAAGTTTGGCGAACTGCGTACCCAGTACGAACTGGCTCGCGACACCATCAAAGCCAAAGGCCGCAGCCATGCCGCCGCTCAGGCCGAGATTCAGAAACTGTCTGAAGTTTTCAAACAGTTCCGCCTGGTGCCGAAACAGTTCGACTACCTGGTGAACAGCATGCGCGTCATGATGGACCGCGTTCGTACTCAAGAACGTATCATCATGAAGCTGTGCGTTGAACAGTGCAAAATGCCGAAAAAGAACTTCATCACTCTGTTCACCGGCAATGAAACCAGCGAAACCTGGTTCAACGCGGCTATCGCGATGAACAAACCCTGGTCTGAAAAACTGCACGACGTGGCTGATGATGTTCAGCGCGGCCTGCAGAAACTGCGTCAAATCGAAGAAGAGACCGGCCTGACTATCGAGCAGGTTAAAGATATCAACCGTCGTATGTCCATCGGCGAAGCGAAAGCACGCCGTGCGAAAAAAGAGATGGTTGAAGCTAACTTACGTCTGGTTATTTCTATCGCGAAGAAATACACCAACCGTGGTCTGCAGTTCCTGGATCTGATCCAGGAAGGTAACATCGGTCTGATGAAAGCGGTTGATAAGTTTGAATATCGTCGCGGTTACAAGTTCTCCACCTACGCAACCTGGTGGATCCGTCAGGCGATCACCCGCTCTATCGCGGATCAGGCGCGCACCATCCGTATCCCGGTGCATATGATTGAGACGATCAACAAACTCAACCGCATCTCCCGTCAGATGCTGCAAGAGATGGGCCGCGAGCCGACGCCAGAAGAGCTGGCAGAGCGCATGCTGATGCCTGAAGACAAGATCCGTAAAGTGCTGAAAATTGCCAAAGAGCCTATCTCCATGGAAACGCCAATCGGCGACGATGAAGATTCGCATCTGGGTGATTTCATCGAGGATACCACCCTCGAGCTGCCGCTGGACTCTGCGACTACCGAGAGCCTGCGTGCTGCCACTCACGACGTTCTGGCGGGCCTCACCGCGCGTGAAGCGAAAGTCCTGCGTATGCGTTTCGGTATCGATATGAATACCGACCACACGCTGGAAGAAGTGGGTAAACAGTTCGACGTTACCCGCGAACGTATTCGTCAGATCGAAGCGAAGGCCCTGCGCAAACTGCGCCACCCGAGCCGTTCTGAAGTTCTGCGTAGCTTCCTCGACGATTAATCGGCCCTGAAAAGTAAAAAGCTCCCAACCGGGAGCTTTTTTTTCATCTTTTTTCAGCAGAGTAGAACCACAACCCCCTACCGCCCTCGCACCATCAACGCCTCATCGAGTTCGCGATAGGCTTCGACCAGCTTGTCGAGCGTCGCCCTGTTCAGCCCACTCGGATTTGGCAGCACCCACACCTGCGTCATGCCAATGGTAATCCTCTGTTTGCCCCATTGCGCCCCGCGCTGGCTAAAGGCCTGCTCGTACGCCTGCTTGCCAAGGATCGCCAGCGCCGAAGGCTGGTAATCTTCTATTTTCTTCACCAGTTCTCGCCCGCCGCTGCGCAGCTCATGCAGATTCACCTCTGTAGCCTGAACTGTCGGGCGCTCCACCAGCATGGTAATCCCGCAGCGGGTATCCAGCAGATGCTGCTCCTCTTCAGGCTTCAGCAGCCGATCGGTGAATCCTGCCTGATGAATGACCTTCCAGAAACGATTGCCCGGATGGGCGAAGTGAAAACCCGTATGGGCGGAAGACTTGCCAGGGTTGATCCCGCAGAACACCACCCGCAGCCCCGGCGCCAGAATATCGTTGATCATCTCACTCCCCGATGAATGTATCTTGTAGTTAGTATAAAGGATTGATAATGCGTTGTTTATAAAAACAGCAGGCAGGAGGGAATGGCTGGATTGCAGCAGGGAGTTACTTTATAATTCACCGCCACGGCCCCTTAGCTCAGTGGTTAGAGCAGGCGACTCATAATCGCTTGGTCGCTGGTTCAAGTCCAGCAGGGGCCACCAAATTTTAGCATTAGATACATACACTTAGGCCACTCTCGCGAGTGGCCTTTTTGTTGCCTAATATATTGATGGCGATGAAATGGCGGTGGACTTCTTACCGCCATTTTCTTTAAGGCATAAAAAACCCGCTCGCGGCGGGTTAGTTTAAAGGGGGATAACAGGCACTAGCCTTTGAGTGCGGATCGCGACACTTTAGGGGTGACTCCACCAGTGGTAATAATAAATCGCTCTACCGATTCCATCGTCACGAAAGTGCAACTGCAATTGATGTTTGTGCACTGATGATAACGTTCTTTGGTATTCTCGCTAAGGTATCGACTCGTACGGGCATGTGCCGCTTGCTTACACTCAGGACAATGAAACATAACTGGCTCCGCAAATTCACTAAAAGTGAATTTATAATACCCAATAAATCACTAAATGGGTATTGTTTTATGCCTTCCCTTCTTCTGTGACATATTCAATATCTGAGGATTTCACTTGCAGCTCAAGCGTCGAAGTGAAACCGTTGCTATTAAGACGATGCACTACCCGGCTGATTACCCATGCTTGATTATCTATGACGTTCTTGAATCCTCTGACTGTAACAGGTATTTCAGGAAACAGATCTGCACGGCCAATTGCGAGCGTGATAGAAAACTCAGCTGCACCACGCTGTATCTCTTCCCATTTGGCCTGCGCCGCACGGATGGCCTGCGCTTTGCTAGCGAAAATGGTCGTTAACTCCAGAACATTTTCCGGTTCTCCAGCCATGTATTCACCGTTTCGTGCGCCCTGATTTCCGCTCGGCTTACTCGCTGACTGCGTCATAGTGGCATCCGGATGTTGCCAGGAATGTAGATCCTGCTCTTTCGACACACGTTTGAGATTAACGTTTTGATTTTGCTGACTCGGGTCTTTGGTTTGCAGCCATTTGGCTGTAACACCGCTATACGCCCCCCGATCGGCAATAGTAAATTGATGGCTGTCTCCATCGCCACGTTCTATGACCCTTTCCGGGAAGGGTTTATTACTTGCATTCATCGCACTCCCCTTTTTCAGGAAAAGGAGTTTTCCGGCCTTTACGGAGACAACCGCACCATTTCGCTCGGCCAGCCGCGACAAGAATACAGCATCAGACTCCTGCGTCTGATCGATATGGGGCACCTCAACAGGTACCAAACTCTCGGCTATCCTGGCTATGAGCTTATTCCGCTGAGCAATGGTGTCGACAATCGTCCCAAGCGTTGTATCATGCCAGGACTGCTCGCGACGCGAGTTGAGCGATCCTCGAAAATCAGCACTGCGTGCGCGAATGGTGAGAACATCTGGAGCACCTCGATACGCGATTTCGTCTACGATAAAACTCCCCTTTCCCAGCAATGCCGATCCCTGCCAGCCTAACCACAAACTCAAAGAAGCACCGCGCGGCGGTAACTCAACCAACCCATCAGAATCATCAAGCTCTATATCAAGCTGGTCAGCTTCAAATCCATTATTATCAGTCATTGTCAGACTGATGAGCCGCTCTCTGAAAACCTCAGTAATATCATCCTTACCGAAAGCGAGCATAAAATCGGGAGCAATGCATGCACCTGCCTGGAGAGTCATTCCCGTTATCATCCCACCAGTCCTCCCGCCCAGCTACCCACTGATGACACCAGGGTTTCGGCTTGTGCTTTTAAATCGCCATACATAACAACCAGGGATTCATCGACTCTCTTTAAAGTCAGGTTAAACTCGATTTTTCTGGCAGACCCATCACTGTAAAGATCCGTGTGAGTATGTGTTACCTTTTCAACCACATACATGCCGTGAATCATTCCACTACCATCGATCAGTGGCCATGCACGTCCCTCGTTGGCCATCAATTCGATCGCCAAAAGCGATAAGTTACCGCCAGTAATTTCTGGGTAGAGCGTACCGGAGAGTGTGCGTGTGGTTTCTCCCTCACCAAGAAATTGATACGCAGGTGACTTGCCGATGCGGTTATTTGATGCCCATCGATAATCTTTTGTATATTGCATCGACTGATACGGTAGCGTTCGGCGCTCAAACACAAATAAACCTAATACCATTAACACTGTCTAAATCTCCTCAGTCATGCGAAAAGCTTGAGCGCTGATATGAACGCTCTTGACGAGCGAGGTTATCAACGGCTTCTCTGAGCCGACGGTCTAAATCACTGTTCGGCAGAACATCACCTTGCAGAGTGATGCTGTACTCTCGCTTACTGTTGTCGACAAAAGATCGCCCAGCGGGAGCAGATAGCGGCTGATAAAGCGGATAGCCGCTTAATGTGGATGTCGGCGGAATATAGGTTCCGTCAGGCGTCACGGCCGTGGTTTTCACCTTAGTCTCGGTATCTTCAAGTTGACCGGACTCTTTTTTGATAATGCCGAGTTTGTCCAATAACCAGCTTGCTTTACTGCTCAGACTGTTAAAGATATTAAGTGGCGCCATGAGCGCATTGGCCAGTGCCTGGCCAAACATTACCCCCACATTCTTACAGCGTTCGAGCGTTTCTTGTGTCGCCTTTACGGGTTCAAGCAGATCAGTGAACCACTGCCAGATGCTGCCGAGCTTCTCAACGAGAAAATCAAATGCCGGCGCAAGCGGGGAAAAAATTTCTGCCAGCGGAGCAAAAGCGGTACCAAGTCCCTCAATAACGCCGCCAAAGAATGCACTGAGTGGTTCCCAATATTTACGGATCAGCAGGGCTCCACCGACAATCGCCGCCACAACAGCTATAACTGGCCACGTGATGGCCCCAAGAGCTGAGGCGATAGCGCCGCCGGTTAGAGTAAATACTGTCCCCAGCATGCTTGCTGCAGCAATAATGACATTCACCCCGGCAATCAAAGGCCATACGATTTGCCCGACACCTCCCAGCACGCCGACCAGCGCCAGCGTACTCGTGGCAACGTTCAATAGGGTTTGGGTCAGTTCGGGATTTGTCTGAACCCAGCTTGCGGCCATGCCAACCCAGGTGTTTGCAGAAGCCGTCAGACGCCTTAGGGCAGACTCTTCTTGCGCAAAAACATCAATTTTCAGACCATCCAGGGTCGACCGTAGTTTTACTAAATCTCCATCGAGATTATCGGACTTGATACTGGCGATGCGCGAAGTACTCCCTTTCGCAGCGAGCATTTGCTGACGTTTGTTGTCCAGAGTTCCATCACCGGCAGCGGCAACCAGTGTTCCTGCCCCCTTCACAGCCTCTTCACCGAACAGGCTTTTCAGGTATTCGGCCTGCTGCGCCACATCAAGTTTGTTTGTCTCAAAGGCGTGATAAATATCTTTAAATACCTTCTCGACCGGAAGCTTATTTCCGTTACCGTCGTGTGTGCTAACCCCCAGGGAATTGAGGGCAACAGGCGCCTGGCCTGTCATCGCATCCAGACGGCTTAAAATGGTGTTGATATTACTCCCGGCGCTGGCACCTTTAATATTGTGGTCTGCCAGGATGCCGAGCATCGCCGTTGTGTCTTCAAGACTTTCACCAGCCATTTCCGCACCAGGTGCAACGTTTTTCATCGCCGCAACCAAATCATCAAGACTCGTGCTCGATGAGTGGAGGCTTTGTGTCAAGACATCAGAAATGCGTTCGATCTCTGTTATCGGCAACTTAAACGCCGATTGCACCGTAGAAAGTGCGCCAACAGCATCGCTGGCTGCAAGACCATTAGCTTGCCTCATTGTCACTGTCGAGTCGGTTGCCATGAGAACGTCATTCGCATTGTAACCTGAGCTTGCGAGCACACCCTGTGTTTGAGCTACGTCGACTTGAGAGAGATATCCTTTAGAACCAATATCTTTAGCCTGCCGGCGAAGAGCAGCCATCGTTTCATCATTCTTATCAATACCGAGAGTCGACTGCGTATCCGACATCTGTTTGGTGAAAGCGACGCCCGGCGCAAAAAATTGAGACAGACCATGGAATCCAGCACTCGCCGTATTTATTCCCGCCGCCCCCGCATCACGTATGCCGAAGGCAAGCGTTTTACCGGACTCGTAGCGGCGCTTTATTGTATCGACTCTTTCCTGCTGCTGATTGACGCGGGAAAGAGCGTCACGCTGCATATTTAGCTGTTGTGTGGTCTGTCTAATCGTGACTTTCACACGCTGTGCATCAGCAGAGAGTGTACGTGTGTTAATGCCCGACTGAGAAAGCTCGGAACGCTGGCGCTGTAAGGACTGGCGCATACCGTTGTATTTACTCTGCAGCTCAGCTGCAGATTTTTTTGCAACATCCAGCGCCTGCGACTGTGCCAACGTGGGTGCTTCGATATTCTTAAACTGAATGGCCAGTGCTGCCGCCTCCTGCTTCGCTTTTGCAAGAGACCGCCCGGTTAGAGAAAGCTGAGCGCTGGCTTTCCTGAACCCATCAATACGGGCTGCCTGCACGTTGAGAGCGCGCAGAGATTGCTCAGAATCACGGATTTCACCCGCAAGGGATTTACTGGCAGTCCGGATAGCATTGAGCGGTCGGCTTGCGCGTCCAACGGCATTAAGCAGCGCCTCAAGTTTCACGTTATTGCTCATAGTGGTTTCCGCTTCGCTGTAGCGCCTTGTCGCGCCAGGTTATGAGTTCGGCCACGTCCAGAGGATACAGCTCGGATGGCGGCCAGTGAAAAATCACAGCAATATCCGCCATCAGGTCATCTACCGACAATTGGTCGGGGAAATTCAGCGAGCCGAAGCAGGTGATAAAAAACCAACCACCTTACCGGCAAGTGCAATGAGATCTGCGGCATCCAGTCGAGCAATCTCATGTTCGTTCAGCGCCGGGTAGGTCATTCGAGGTAAAACCTTAATTAAGGCGTCAACATCACAGTTTGCCAGTGCAGCCAATGACACTCCGCGGAGTGTCCCCGCGTTGGGCCTGGATACAGTAACCTGCTCAATTTTTTGCTCACCGCGCATCAGCGGATTGTCGAAGGTCACAACGTTTGAATTTCCGGTATCGATAATATTGTCCATTTGTCACTCCCTCAAAAATAGAAGAGACCGGCCTGCCTGAGCGGCCGGTCAACAACATTACAGGCCAATCGCCTTACGGTGTTCGGCCAGACGGTCTACACCGTCGACCTTCAGCACCATGTTGACGATGTCAATTTCAATGACTTCTTTTCCGTCAATTGTCAGCTGGTAGTAAGCACAATCAGTTGTCATTTTCGTTGTACCGCTTTCGCCTTGCTTGTTCTCACCGCAGTCGTACTCTTTATGACGACCTCGCATCACCACCTCGACGGCGGAAATTGCACCGGTGTCATCGCGCTGATAGGAGCCAGTAAAACGCAGCGGTACGCTGTCTGCACCAGGGGATGCATACTGCGCCCATAGTGCGACATCCGGCAGACCACCGAGCGTCCATTCAAGGGACAGCGCATCATCATCAAGACCCATATCAATGGATACAGAACCCGGCATCCCGCCGCCGCGGTATTTCTCCAGCTTGCGGGTCAGCTTCGGTAAAGTGACGGATTCAACGACGCCCATGTAGCTCAGGCCATCGTTAAACATGTTCAAATATTTTAATTTACGTGGTAACGCCATGCTGTTAGCTCCTTAGCCGTTGACCGAATCTGACAGATTCGCCAGATAGGTATCAGTGATGCGCTGGCGCAGGGTCAGGTTTTCCAGCGGTGGGACGGGGGTATAGTCGTAATCGATATACAGTTTGCCCACTTTAAGCGTCGCAACATCGTTGGACTCAGGGTCGTACCAGCAGGAGCCATCGACGATATAACCATTACTTTTCAGCTCACGGAACTTGGCATTAATGCCCGCCACGATGTCGCGAATAAGGGTCGGGGTAATCGGTTTATCCATCGCCCACGCATGTGCTTCCGCCATGGTGTCGGCCAGTACCTGCGCGGTACGGGTGTAGTTTTCAAACAGGAAAAGAGGATCATCCGCGCAGGTGCGGTTACCCCAGAATTTGAAACCATCATTGCGGATCAGCGTGGTCACACCAGCCTGATTAAGCAGGTTGGCATCGGTCGCCGGTTCCTGCAAATCCCAGGAGACTGAGGCGCTAACACCGGTGACGCCATTCACGCCGACGTTTGACAGGGTTTTATGCCAGCCGGTTGTCTGGTCGATTTTGGCACGCAGGCCCAGCGCGCGCGCCGTCGCCCATGCGGTATCTGTTGCGTTTGTCGTAGTGTCCCACGCCAGAAAATCGGGGAAGATCACCATCAGCTCACGCTGGCTGAAATTCTTGCGATAGTCGATGGCCTCGGAAATGGTTTTACAGTCCCACGCACTGACATAGCCAAAGGCACGCAGGCTCTGACAGGTAGCGGCAAGCGCAGTCGCTACTTCCTGCGAATCCAGCCCCGGCACGCCAAGAATGCGCGGCTTGACGCCGGTGACAGTCTGCGCCGTCAACAGCGCTTTCAGGCCGGTGTATTTGCCGTTTTCGTCCGTGGTGCCAATAATGTTGGAAATCGTTTGTTTCTGAGCCGCGTCGGGGGCCTCAGGGTCTTCGACACCTTCGGCCACACGTACAACCACAATGACCGGTTTGCACTGGTCAGCGATCGCCTGTAGTGAAGATGATAGTGTTCCCTGTTTGCCGGCTTTACTAATAGCGCTTTGCACATTAGTAATCAGCACAGGTTCATTAAGAGGGAAAGCCGTCTCGTCAGCATCGCTGGCCGTACAAACCATGCCGATGATGGCTGTTGAGACAGTGGAAATGGTGCGCACGCCGTCATTAATCTCGATGACCTGCACGCCGTGATGATAGTCGCTCATCCATTTAACTCCGTGGTTTAGTGGTGAGACTATTGTCAACGTCATACCTTGCAAGCGCGACGGGAAGGGGTTGGAGCGGGGATTACACAACAATAAGCCCTCCGGAGGAGGGCTTTATTTATTCTGGGAGTTGCGGCCAGTCAACCGGGCGTGTCACTGATACAGTATCGATTTTTTCAACCTCATCGATGTAATCCAGAACAGCGAACAGTTTTGCTGCTTCGAGTTCAGTAAGTGTCCGACCTGCCTGCAGTTTGAGTTGAATCACACTCACTGACTGCATCGCATCACTGATGAGCATTTGCTTTTGCGACTCCGCCATTGCAGGGTAATCAGGCTCAATAGCTTTAAGTACTGGCATACCCTCTTCGTTCGGCACAATTGAATTACCTTTGGTCTGCCCTTCGATTAAATGCTGATACCAGCTTTGAGAGATGATTGACGCATCAGCAGGCCAGCTTCCTACCGCTTCATAAAGCCCTCTGTCGGACTCAAAGTAAAAGCCAGACAGTCCAGCACTATAATAAATACTATTCATATCAGTACCCTTTAGCCTGAATAATTACAGCAACTTGCCCGATGCTGCCGTAAGCCCTGTTTGCCATGACAACACAGCCCGTATTTGTTTTTGAGATCAGTTGGAACATCCCTTCCGTATTGCTACTACCGTTGGCGTTTAATGTACTGACCGAAACTGATAAGCAGGCTGACGGAAACGCTTTAGGGAATGTGATCGCCTGCGTCGTCTCGCTGGTCATTGTCGCCCCCTGCACCCACTGCTCAATAATGCCGGTACTTCCGCATTGCCACCATCCATTCGCCGCCTTTGATGCCGAGTTTGGTGCAGCAAACGAGCCTTTGGGCTGAAAACGTCCGTCGCTTTCGGCTTTGGTATACGCCCCCGTACGCGGCATATATCCCGCATCTGATTGTGCTTTTGTGTAGTAGCGAGCATCAAAGTTGCTGTAATCTGATGGCACAAATTGACCGGAGCCTGTGATACCACCGTTCACAGCGAGACCGTGCCCCATGGTCACTTTGCCGGTTGAAATTTCGACATAAAATGGACGCAGGCTGTTATATGGTCCGAGCGGGTCGAGGGAGTTTGTCAACATCAGATAAAGTCTGTTGCCGTCGTTTCGCCAGAATGTTCCGTAATTCCCATAGGCAATTCGGTAACTGTTTGCGCTATCACTCATTAACTCAGATCGAAATCTAGCCCGAGCTGGTGTAAGACTGAATTCAGTAATGGCATCCGTATTCCCGGTTGCGATTCTGTACTCTTGTCCCTGAACCGTCTCATGCCAGATGGTATCACCCGTTCCGCCACGCATTTTTCGAAGATAGTTTTTACCTCCGGTAGGCCCACCGGAAAGTGATGAAAAATTGTAGGTTGCCGAGGGAATTCCATCCTGATTAAGCGTTCCAGTCATGCTATCACCAGCTTTTGCCACTTTACTGGTGTCAGGGTTTTTATCAGTGAAAACATACTGATAGTCTTTACTACCCGTCGCGATCGCCCCATCCCATCGAATAGCGACTTTCCCTTTGGGATCGGATGGAATAATAAGGTGACGGCTTTGTTTTACCGCACCACCATCCTGATAAAGCGTGAAGGTATAGGCGTAAGGCCCACCACTCACGGCGTGCGTCCAGAAACCGGAAGGCAAATCCGTCGGGATATTGTCATAACTGTTACTCGCTACAGCTGGCGTTCGGGGTGCTACCCCACCTAACCCCATCCAGCCAGCCACCGGTACTCTCCCGGCAGTCGTGTCTATCATTGAGGTGACAACATCAGCTTTTGCCGCCGTTCCCAGACTCCTTTTAACACCGGCCAGGTCATCATTGACGGTTTTCACCGCTTTCGGTGTCGCGGCGAGCGACTCAGACACACTGTCAGTAGCGCTACTGAGCTGCACAATCCCCTTCTGCGCCGTGGTCGCGTCCTGAGCCGTATACTTCGCACTGGCGAAGTCATAGACCGCTTTAACCGCTTTCGGTGTGGCTGCAAGCGTCTCAGACGCGCTGTCGGTCGCACTGCTTAACTGCGTGAAGCCTTTTTCTTTCAGCGTGGCGTCGGGATGGCGACGTGACTGCTCATGCTCCGCGAGTTTATCGTCGACATAATCCTGCGTTGCCATCACAAGCGTAGTATCGATGGACAGCTCGACCATCTCGATATCGCTCACCATGATTACCATGCGCAGCGTCTGCGCGCGCCCTGACCCTTCCGCCAGCTCGGGCTTGTAGCTTTCTGCCATATTGCCGACCGCAATCAGCGTGCCGGTGTCATCGTAAAGCCCCATTTCGCGCAGCCAAAAACCGCCGGTCTCAGGTGGAATCACCAGCTCCGCGACGACATAGTTTTTGTGCTTTTTATCCTGGCTGATTTTATTCAGCGCATGACGCCAGACTTCATTGACCAGTTTTGTCTGGCTGGCGTTTGGCTCGGGCAGCGTGCCGCCACCATCCCCGACGGCCATCGCCACAAAATTGACTTTCTTCCCGCTCGGGACGCTCGCCGCCGCCAGCTTTTCAGCACCGGCTTTGGTGATAACGGTTTTATATTTTACTGTCATTGTGCTCTCACTTATCCGGGGTAAACCGTGGTGATATCGCCGTCATAGTTCAGGGCGCCGTAATACAGATGCCCCGGAATATCCTGAATAATATTCAGACCAATAAGATGACGGCTGGCTGGTTTTGCATCGGCAATCAGCCTTTCCATTTCGTAATACATTTCCTCGGTGATGCCGGTCTCTAACACGCCGATATCGAGGCGGAATGTGCCGGGCGGGTCGTTGGTTTCCCACCATTCCGTCACGTTAATCAGATACCCGAGCGGCTCGACAACACGGCGCACCGCACCAATCGTCCCTTTGTGCGCATGGATAAACCACGCCGCACGGATCACCTCGCGTTTGGTTTCTTCCGGCCAGCTCTCATCCCAGCGGTCGACAGAAAACGCCCAGGCAAGCCACGGCAGCAGATTTGCCGGGCAGGTATCGGGACTCCAGAGACGGCGCAGGGGGATCGGCGTATTTTCGATATCTGCACAGGCGCGTGCCGCCGCCACCTCAAGCGGCGAGGAGCCGACCGGCAACAGGCGGGCGTCACTCATCATTGCCCCCGATGGTTACGCTATATTCACTACACCAGGAAGCCTGTGTACTATTGAGCACGATGTCAGCCAACGGTGCGGCCAGCTCAACACGCTGCACCCCCTCAACGTGAAGGGCGGCATAAATAGCCGATTTACGGATATCTCGCCCGAGACGGTGCTGGGCGCTGATATAACTCTTAAGCTTCGCCTTTGCTGCACTGAGCACCGGCTCGCTTTCAGGGCCTGGATAAAGAAATAGTGAGGCGTCGACTTTATAGTCAATAATATTTGCCGATTGGACTGTGACGCGATCGGCGACCGGCCTTACGTCCTCATCATTGAGAGCATTTCGGATGACGGCGAGCAGTTCTTCTGATGCCACGCCATTATTTTCGCGAGACAATACCGAAATGGTCACGTTCGCAGGCTCGGGGCTAATTACAGAAATATCCGCAACCCTGCCGTCAGCACTGCGGCCATGAAACTGATATGCGCCGGTTGAGCCAGCCACACTCATTCCCTCAAAGGCTTGCTGGATACGCAGGCGATAATCGGTATCAGCTTCCATTACCACAGGCGTGGGCGGTAGCGAGGACTCATCTCCTGGGGTGATGACAAGACGTGTGACGTTATAATTTGCACCAATATTATCGAGATCATTCCCGGCGGCGTAGGCCAACATGACCGCACGCGCCGCTTCATTAACATGCTGACGCCAGATGACTTCCCGGTAAGCATTTTCCTGCAACAGCTTCACAATGGGTTCAGATTCAAGCGTCAGAGTACGTGCAATAGCCTCCTGCTGATCTTCAGGATACAGGGAGATGAGGGTCGCCTTTCGTTCTGCAAGAAGGATTTCATAATTCAGCTCTTCCACGACATCGGGGGCGGCGAGCTGGCTTAGATCTACAATAGCCATAACGTTTAACTCAGTGGAATGGTAAGGGAAAAAGGCTGGCCTGAAGTCGAGCGTGCGCCAGTAATATCGACAAACAGCGCTCCGTCATCGCTAGGGTGTTCAAAGATGATGGTCGAAAGACTCACACGAGGTTCCCACTTCTGAATCGCGGAGTAGCACGCAGCCATAATCTGCAGGCGCAAAGCCGGGGTCTGCGGCTGGTCAATCAGCGCTGAAAGAAGCGAGCCGTATTCACGGCGCATCACTCGCGAGCCAACAGGCGTGACCAGAATGTCGCGCACGCTCTGCCTGATATGGTCGGCCTCAGAAATACTGAGTCCGGTTTGGCTGTTCATTCCAAGATAGCGCACTGTCATTTAGTCTCCTTCGTCCAGCTCCCGCCGCTCTGCACATTGCCGTGTGCATGGTCATCCACCTGCACGCCGTTGGAGGTAAACTTCCCGCCGGTGTGCCCGATGTCTCCTCTCATCGTCCCGCCCTTCTGCACTTCGAGTGAGCCGGTAATCAGCTTGTTGGTACAGACCACCTCGGGTGTATCGAGGGTGATGCGGGTTTCAGCTTTAACCAGCACAACAGGGACGCTGGCCGTGATGGACTCGCTAGCCGTGATGTTGGCGGTTGTGATCCCGGAGACAGTAAGCGCCCCATTTTCTGGTTCGTACTCAATCATTGCCCCATCAGGAAACGAGACGTGAAACGCATCAGGAGAAGCAGAGGGGGCAGGATGGTCATCCGAGAAAATACCCGGTAGCACAAAGGCGGTGTCGAGCTCGCCGCCAATGGCAAGAACCAGTACCTGCTCGCCAACGGAAGGCGCCCACCACACCCGCGCGCGGCCAGCACGACAGGTCAGCCAATTGAGCCACGTAGTTTTCATCCCTCCGGTCTGGACGCGACAGAGCCCCTCCTGAAGAGAGACATCTGTTACTACGCCGATGCGGATAAGATTACGGATTGCACGAGCGATACCGTGGATTGAAGTTAGCGTATTCATGAGGAGAGAATGCCGAGGGTTCAGAGCAGCAGCAATGAGGCTAAGTTTTCTGCTGGATGAAACAACAATTTGCGACCGCATGGCATGATAATTTACATGCGTAAAACAACACCCTGAGCGCTAAACACGCTATCGCCGAGAACAGACAATCCTCTAAATATAAATCCAGGTCATTAAGTTCATTTCAGAACCCATACGGTATCGTTTTTACTCAGGCTTCTATCACCTGCAATTTACTCACTCCACTGGCTGACGAGTTCCCCATTAATGTACAACTCTTTAGGTCGAGTAACAGGTGCAGGTAACGGTGGTTCAGGAGAATAACTGGCGCGTAATGTGCCATTTTCCTCTGTGACAAGAATCCGCTCGGTCAATTGCAGACTGAAGCTAATATCTTTACTTTCATCTTCATTCATGACTATCTGAAAGAGATAGCCATTTTTACGCCCTTCATCCAGCGTGAAAATATCAGGTTGATTTTCCCGAAGCCAAGCTAACAGCGGCACGAAAAGTTGATTGGATTCGCCGACAAAATTTTTAACAAGACCTTTTAGTGTATATTTCTTCTCAAATGATAATGAGACGGAGAGACGTGCATCAATATTTCCGTTCTCAACAGAGAAGCGCAACATTTCTGGGTGACCACTAAGCTGTGGAATAGCGTCAATTAATGCCTGACGTAAGCTACTTGGTTTATTCATTACTTTTACCCTGACACTCTTTAATGGTTTCGATTTGCAGCGCGCAGGTAATCAATGCCTGCTCAAGCCTGCGTATATCTGCACTGAGATCGCCATTAGTCATCGGTTCGCTGCCTGGCATTGGGCATGAGCTCACTCTCGGGCAGGTGTTGTAGACAGCGTGCAGCGGAGGCACAGCCGGTGCGGGTGTGCAAGCGGCGCACCACATCAGGCAGACGGTCACGGTACCAACGGCGTAAAGTTTCATTTTCATTCATCAACCTTGTAATAGTCTCCTCACGCTTTGCCCGCTGCTCACTCAACATTGAAAGTTCGTCACGCAGCCTGACCTGCGCGTTTTCATTATCTCGGGCTACTCGTTGTGAGGCAGAGAGTTGATTTTTCAGGTTTGCGATAATGTTTTTTTGCTCGCCAGCAACTTGATTTACTTTTTCGAATGATCGAGAAAGGTTCAGATTTTCGCGGCTCAACCACAGTAATGAGGCAAGCAGCCCGGCCAGTATAAGTAACAGGACTTTCATGGAATCCCTTTGATGCAATATGCTTTTTCCCGTATACGTCGATTCTCAAGACCAGCATTCCTAATACCTTTCACATATACCCAGCGCGGAAACTGATCGCAGGCCTGTTGCCACTGCTGGCGCTGAACAAATGACATCAGCGTCGACCGGCATGCGGCTCCCGCGCCAACGTTAAAGGCAAAACTCACCAACGAGTCATATATACGAGGGGGTATTTCGGCTGACACACACGCAGAAAGTCTCTTCTCAACATTGCGCACATCAGCAACAAGATTTACAGCCGCTTCGCGTTCACTGATATCTTCTTTTGGCACAACGCCAGCCGTATGGCCAATACCTGATGTCCACACACCCGCACTGCACTGATAAGGTCTCAGCCGACAGCCCTCAAGATCGGCAATCAGCGCTAATCCTTCAGGAGACGTTTTCAGCAAATGAAAGTCCGGCAGCAGGGCTGCGAACATCAGTACGCTGGCTACACTGCAGCGCTTAATGATTGAATTCACGAATCGCCTTCTCATCAAACCCGAGTGAGGTCAGATAACGGTATGTTTTGCGCTTAAACCAGTAATTCGTCAGCGCCGTAAAAATGGCACACATCCCCCCCACGTAGAGTGCTACTTTTTCAGGTGACATTGCCCCAAAATAGGCGAGGCAAACGGCTAACCAATAAGCAACAAACGTGGTAATTTTTTCCAGGCTTAGTCCCATAGATGCACAGCCTCAGCTTTTGCTGCGCTATCAACCTCAGGAATTTCAATCGCCTTGCCGTGTGGCACAATAACGCCTGAAGCAGCAAGACCGGGATTTGCTTCTAACACTGTTTCAACGACGCCCTCTGTACGCCCGTAATAACGCGCACAAATAGCATCAAGCGTGTCCCCCTGCATTGCGTAGACCTTCATCAAATGCTCCCAACAAATGGATTTTCGGATCTAAGATAGTTTCCAGAGCAGGTGTTAAATCGGCTACTGCTTACAGACGTGCAATCACGCGCACAACATTCCTTTATCGCTGGAAGCCCTCATATAAATGACAAAATACATAATGCCCGCCACTGATGAGACAATGAGCAGCGTAAATAAAATCAGGTGAACGTAGAGCTACAGAAACGGAACGCTACAACTCTGGAGTGGAAAAATAAGGTTGGGGGCGTGCTAACATATACTGCATTAACTATGTTCGTATCAGCAGCCCCTGTTTAGGGATATAACCTTTGATGGGCTGAGTATTAATAGCTATCGCCAGCTCTCATCTTCCCAGACTTCCTGAAGAATATTGTCCAGGGCTTCACGATCGGACTCTTTATCAAAGCCCCTCAATTCTACACCTGTCACAGAACCCTTTTTAACGGTGACATGCGTTGATGGGAACAAAGAATGAATTCGTCGGGTCAGCTCATATTGAAAGGCATCAACCATCGTCTGTCCTATTTTTTGTTCTTGGTCTAAGGCGATATTGACTTTCACGTAGCCTCCCCTCTTTTTTAATCTTTCTGGTGCAGGCGTTGCTGAAAAGACAACTGTAAAGGCATTGCCTTTCATCAAGTTCCCTCTCGCAATCTCAGCGATTAAATTCAGGGCAATTTCACGATCTCTTTCCTGGCAAGTTCCTTCAGCTGTCAGACGGGCAATCATCTCGACTCGCTCAATCATAACTTGCTCGTTTAACTCTCTGTCCACACAACCTCCACCATGAGTAACTGTATATACATACAGTAGCACGTATTACTAAAAGCTGGGAAGAAAAAAATCAGAGGTAGTATATGTATCTTCATGATATCGATGGATATTAATGGGATGCGCGCAACCTTCAACGGCTAAAAACACTTCGAATTTCACTTAATTCGGGTTCACACTCAGCCCTCAGACGAAGCGTTCACTGGCGTTGAAAGGCTTTGCAAGTCGTCTGGCCAACGCGCTTGATCAACCTGTATCTCACGCCCGCAATAAATATCAATATCCTGCTCTGGCAGCCTGAGTTGAGCCTTCAATAGCCGCCTTTTACGTAGACCTGGGGGCCTTCGTAAAGCGAATACCGGAGGATCGCTTTCACTCTTCGTACAGTTAATGACAGAACTCCAAGAGGGCGCAGGAGCGCCCTTAACGTCAACAGCCAAATCAACGGCCCGCTTCGGCACAATTTTCCATTGCGTGAGCCGGGTTAAAATCGGGGTGCCTGCACCGACGGCGGAATCGTACACGCCACGAATACAAACAATTTCCTCGCCATACTGGTTAAATTCGGTGCGAGGCTCATACAGCGTGCGCACCTGCAAATCATCGCGACGGACAAACGGCCCACCCTGCGCATTAACGTAACCGGCCCAGTCACCGGCGTCGGCGGTATCGTGGACGGCGGCAAACTCAACGCTCAGGCCGTGCGCGGTCTCGGTATCCGCGAGACGACGCAACTCACGGTAGACCGTCACTGGCGCACCGCCGATAAATTGAAACTGACGAATGTGCCAGCGCGCCGCCCATGCCGAAACGGAAGAAGCGGTCTCTTTCAGTAACTCACCGCTTTCGTCATCGGTTTCGCCATCAAGGGCGTAACCGTCAATATTCTTAGAGATGTATTTAGCGACATAGCCGGTCGCACTGCCTTTCTCAGGGTCAATCGTTTCGGCGTGAAAGCGTGCTTTTTTGGCTTTGTCGCTTTTCAGCTCATGACTATCTTCCTGCCATGCGTAATCCCGGATGACGCGACGAACACGTTCGACATCCTCCGGCAACATAAACATAAGCATGTGCCAGTGAGGGGTCGCGTCATGATGCGGTTCGGCGACACGGATGCCGAAAATGCGGATTTCTTCCCGATGCAGTTTCGCCCTGATGCGCGCCCAAAGACTGGTGAGATAACCCTGCGTATCTGACGGGCTGGCTCCTTTCCATTTGCTGTTACGGTATCCCGCTTTGGTTGTGGCGTGATATTTGGATGGTGCTGTGAGGGTGTAAAATTCGCCGACATAGCCGAGGTCATTGCAGATGTTCTCGAAACCCCGAATACGCGTCATGAGCTCGCAACGACGGATCGCAGGATTGGCGACCGAGCCGTCATATTTTTCAATCAGGCTAATCCGGTTGCCTTCTTCATCCTCTAGCTCAAGACCCTTGAGAAACTCGCGCGTCCGCCGCTTTTGTTCGCGCCAGTCTGTTACGCAGTTTTTGCTCGCATAGACATGTTTTTTCTTACTGACATTACCGACAGCAATTTGCAGATGTTCGCGCCACGCAGACGCAACACGACGCAAACGGCCACGCCACCATGTTTCGGTAAACATGCGGATCACAGCGGGAGCAATGTCATTTTTGTCGAAAAATTTCTTTGTCACTCGCTCCCAATGAGGAGGGGTAACATTGAATTGTTGAGAGATAAAACCGGCATGCATGTACCAGGTATAAAGCGTTTTGAGCTCACCAAACCCTGCGTCGTCGATATTAGCCAGCTCCGAGCGGATGAAGTTAGCAATGTCACCAGCCAGAAGATCGATATCGGCACGCGACATATCCGGTAGTCGGTTAAATCTGGCAATCATATTCACCATACGTGACGCCAGATATTGCATTAAATGAGTATCAAAATGACCACCGAAAACAGCGGCAGAAACGTCGCTTTTGATGCCGGAACATTCATATTTTTTTGCAACCAGTTCGAGACGTGGCAATGCCTTTTTGCAGAAGCTGATTAAAAAGGCATTGGCTCGTTCACTGCCCTGCGTTTGCTCCAGCACGGTAGCTGTGCGGTTAACCTCAAATCGCACGCAATCTGGCTGATGGGCAAGCGCCTTTCGCGCATGCAGCAAAGCCGCGAACATTCTGTCGCGGCGATGCTGTTGCTCATAGGTGAGATATGGGCTGGCTAATGCAGACCCCGGAGTGTTCCACGGGTAAGCAAACTGAATAGCCAATTCATACCCCCCGATAATGCTTTAATTTAAGCTCTGTGATTTGCTGGCAGGTAACGCAAAAGATCACACCCGATATCGCTACACGTCGAGCCTCAGGAATTGGTGCGTCACACTCTTCGCACAGCAGGCGAGACGGTGCTGCATTACGGCTGCGAGCATTGCTGATGTGGCGTTCGCGGTCTTCCTGCTCACGCTGTTGTGCTAAATCCATTGCGTCGGCCATTAGTGCAGCTCCTGTGATTCGTTCTCAAAGCGGCAGGCTTCGCGGCGCAGCAATTCGGCGGCTTCTGTGCCGTTCATGCCCTCTTTGGTGATGTGGATAGCCAGCGCCTCAAGGCGGATTGAAACAGCGAGGGCGCGGTCTTTGCGTTCTTCTTTTCTGGCATCTGTCAGCAATACGGCCAGCGCATCGCTGTCAGTTTTAAAACTAAGAGATTCGGTATTACGCATAAGTAATTCTCCTGATTTCAGGCAATAAAATGCCCGGCGGGTTTACGCCATTAATTTTTGATCTGGATTAATTCGGCATGGTTAGCCGTTTTGGAAATAAGCTCACTACTGCGCGAAAATGATTCATTGCGGTAATAAGCGCTTTTTTCTCCTCAGTAGTCAGCTCACTTAATTTGAGCTCATGGCGAGCATTCGGGATTTTTGCCAGATAGAAAATGGCGGACAAAGCACGGTTATTTTCTTCAAACAGCGGATCGCGCTTATCACGCAAATCAGCAACAAAGCGCTCAAGCTCTTTACCGCTATCACCCCAGTGTTTCGCTCGCAGCTCTGCAACGTAGTTGAGACCGGCCAGGCGCTCACCGGCCATTAACGGCGCAGCTTGAGGCACAGCTTCGATTGCCATGAATCCCCCTTATAGCGGGAAGATAAACCAGCCAGTAAATCGGCCTGTGATCGGCTCGGGTGCCAGCGCTTGCCATCTTTCCCCATGATCCAGCCGTGACCGCAGTGCATGGCCGGGCTTTGTTTAATGAGAAGAGAGGCGAAAGACGGTTCATTTTTCAACATAGCCACCTCACATTAGACCGAATGACGCGCCAATGCCGCTTACGGTATCAACTGCACTTGCCATTGCAGGGTTAGCCTGGAGGCGAGCCTGTAAAGCAAGGGCCGAAAGCGAGAGCATACGAATACCGGCATTAACGCTCTCAATCATGGTGCTCTTACGAGCCGGGGTCAGGCGTTCTGTTGAAACTGCGCCGCTTGCCAGTTCGCCGAGTTCACTCATGGCTCGCATGACGTAGGACTGCAATTTGTCTTTCGCCATTTCGTTAACCGGCACGCAAGGCAGACAATGGATCTGAGCCAGAAAACCATCGACGAGAGTCGAGTCTTCGGTCAGGTCAGTCAGTAGCCACAATTCAGGTGGTGTGAACTGGTGAGGTTGTTCAGGGTTGAGTTTGTTACGTAACGTTTGAACATTCATCCCCGCACGCTCTGACAGCTTCGCCATGTTGTGACGCTGTGCGAAAGCCCGGCACGCTTCGTCATAGTGTGGATGTTTGGAAACCTGAAAATCAAACATGTTGAATCCTTAAAATTCACATAAAGTGAACTAAGCGCCGATGACGAGTTGAAAACGCGAATGTCCCAACGATTTACGCATTTGTTCTTCTTTCCAACGCGCGTAATAGATGCGAATCGGGCCACCCGCTTTTTTGCAGCCTTTACGGATCACGCGTTGCTCGATTGGTACGCGAGGGTTGTCGCCAGTTGTCCAACGATATGCGGTACGCTCAGAGACACCCTCTAACTCTGCAAACTGCTGAAGGGTAACGATAGGTGCGGGGATTTTGATGATTGCGATTTCAGAAGCCATATTGCATGATCCCTAAATTGATAAAATTCTGACATTGAGTGCATAGTTTTTGCCGACGTTTGCCACTCACTGCCACCGTTCATAGCGATACTAATATTAATTTTAGTATCATGCAATACAGGAATGCTAATTTTAATGATTGAAACCAATTTTAATAACGAAGCGTTACTAAACAGAATCTGCGAGGTTTATGGTTTTACTCAGAAAATCCAACTCGCTAATCACTTCAAAATCGCAGCCAGTTCCTTACAGAACCGCTATACGCGGGGCAATATGTCGTATGACTTTGCCGTACATTGCGCGCTTGAAACAGGCGTAAGCCTTAAATGGCTAATGACTGGTGAGGGAGAGAAAAACCTCACTGCCAGTGAAGCTCAACACTCAACGGAGCTTCCTCTGTTCGAATTAAGTGAAGGGGAACTAACCAATATTGGTACTGTTTCGTTTGACCAACAGCTTTTCACTAAGCAGCCGAAAAAAGGTGCCTCTGTGAAAAGCGATAACAGCACCTATGTAATCGAGCAGGAATCCTCTTTGTCTGATGGCCTTTGGTTAGTAGATATTGAAGGCGCATTGAGCCTTAGGGAAATTACCGTATTGCCCGGCAAAAAATTACATGTTGCCGGCGGTAAAGTGCCATTTGAATGTGGAATTGATGACATCAAAATGATTGGTCGTGTGGTGGGTGTATACAGCGAGGTTAATTGATGACTGTCCGTAAAAATCCTGCTGGCGGCTGGATTTGCGAGCTCTATCCAAACGGTGCAAAAGGCAAACGTATCAGAAAGAAATTCGCCACCAAAGGCGAGGCGTTGGCGTTCGAACAGTACACCGTTCAAAACCCGTGGCAGGAAGAAAAGGAAGACAGGCGCTCGTTAAAAGAGCTGGTTGACTCATGGTATAGCGCCCATGGCATCACCTTAAAAGACGGCTTAAAACGCCAGTTAACTATGCACCATGCTTTTGAGTGTATGGGCGAACCTCTTGCACGCGATTTCGATGCGCAGATGTTTTCCCGCTATCGAGAAAAACGGTTAAAAGGTGAGTATGCCCGTTCAAACAGAGTGAAAGAGGTATCGCCTCGCACACTTAATCTTGAACTGGCCTACTTCCGGGCTGTGTTCAATGAGCTAAACCGCCTCGGAGAATGGAAGGGGGAAAACCCACTGAAAAACATGCGCCCATTCCGCACAGAAGAAATGGAAATGTCCTGGCTAACTCACGACCAGATTTCACTACTACTCGCAGAATGCAAACGGCACGACAACCATGATTTAGAAACCGTGGTAAGGATCTGTCTGGCCACTGGCGCACGGTGGTCTGAGGCCGAGAGCCTGAGAAAAAGCCAGCTCGCGAAATACAAAATCACATACACCAACACGAAAGGCAGAAAAAACCGCACTATCCCAATCAGCAAAGAGCTCTATGAGTCTCTGCCTGATGATAAAAAAAGCCGGTTGTTTAATGATTGTTATGGCGCGTTCCGGTCGGCTCTGGAAAGAACAGGCATCGAACTACCTGCAGGGCAACTTACCCATGTTTTGCGCCATACCTTCGCCAGCCACTTTATGATGAATGGTGGTAATATTTTGGTCTTGCAGCGCGTACTCGGCCATACCGACATCAAAATGACGATGCGATATGCGCACTTTGCCCCAGATCATTTAGAGGATGCTGTAAGATTCAATCCATTACAAAACACACTTAAAACCTTTAACTATACAAGCCCAGAGGTATAAATGAAAAAGCTGCTGGCTTTATTTAACAATAATTTGGTTAATAAGTATGAATACTCGTTTAGTATAAAATCATTATCGACTCAGCTAATAGAACATTATGCTTGGGAGTCAGGCATCCCGAATTTCATCAATCATGATATGCATCGTCCACTTTCTTGGTCTAGGATACATGGCCTTTCAATTGATAATACAAAAGTTGGCCTGTTGGGTGAAATATCGATCGCTGAAACAAAAAAAGAAAAAAGCCTAATACATAATCTCACACAGGATTATCTAGAAAAAACAGTATTTAACATCACTCATGACGATAAAGATAAATTAAAAACTCTCATTGGAGAATCTGTTTACTCAGAAAACATTAAATTTATTAGGGGAGAATGTATCACAGCATTTGATACAAACATTGCATTGAAAAAATTCCCAGAGCTTTTTGGGAGTTACGAAAATGATAAACGTAGCCTTGTAGATTTATCAACTCTTGATTGCATAGCTCCAGGAATTTTCGCTTATAATGGTCTTTTAGTATTTGCTCACCGATACTTTAGGAGATCACTTTCTCCATTAAATAACTTAAACACTCCATTACTTAAACAATTACAAACACTTTCCTCCAATAAAGATCTTGAAGTCAAAATATTGCTGGATCCGCATAGTTTGGGATTACCTGGTTCATATTTAGAACCAATAGAACTTGACTACTGGTGGGGACCTAAATTCGATGATTCATTAAAAGATATTTCTAATGGAGTCGCAACACATGTAACCTCTAAAGAGGAATCATTTTTTAATGGTATATCAAAGACCGAATTTTGGTGGCACGACCAGAATGGAATTAAATCATTGGAATGCGAAGAAACTAGAGACATACCTTCAGCCGAGATGCTTGAGTTGGGGAATTCCTATGGCTTCAGATACGCTCACTCTATGCTAACTAATGAAGGTATTCCAAATCATTTAGACGGCGCAATTCGTTTATATGATGAAGATGGTTTTCTTTCACGCTTAGATACCTCTATCGACAAGGCAGGAAAAAATGCTCACTATTTTAAAATTTGGCGTATCGATGGAAATATTAGTGTCTCTACATGGAAAAGAATATTATCCGATTATTACAAAGATAATCGTTTGATTGGCGAGTATTTCGAAGGAGAAGATTCAAAATCTGAAAACATCACTTCTAATAAGAAGGAGTTTTTAACAAAAGAAAAGAAATACATTTACACCCCTAGCAAAGAACAGGGGCCGAGCATATACATCTCGATAAAAGACAAAGATGAAAACATTCAACATGACGTAATTATCCATACTGAAGATCTCATTACTGATTATTTTGAATTAAACAACACCATAGATCTTAAATTCATTGGATTACAAAAACAATTAATAAACAAATTCAACAGCAATCTTAAAATCCCAAATGAATGCATAATTATCGCATATGAAGATATGAACTTCAGAATACCAGAGGTTGCGTTTTATGGGGAGAATTCAGTAACCAACGCAATTGAATACCTTGGTATCGTGCAGAGTTATATTCGTAAAACCCCCTTAATCAAGGAAAGCACAATAACCTTCGCCATATCTATAGAGTATGAAAGTTTTATATTAAAGATTTCGTGCATAACAAATAGTAAAGATTTTTTAGATTTGCTTTCTTATAATGACTTTATCCCTACGAGTCATATTGATATACATGATTGGGTATCAAGGATACAGCAAAATATAATTAACATCAATAATAACAATTGTGAACCACAAAAGTTATTTTTAAGAAACAAAAAAATTCATATCCCATTAGTGATGCTAAGCGAACATGAAAAAATTATTGACGGAAATAATTTAGTTGTCAAATTCCATAAATCCAACATTGATAATGTTGCAGGTATGGAATTGAATTACAAACCAGTAATGCTTAATGCAGTAAAAAATGCGACTTGTGCTAAGTGTAATATAAGCTTTTTCGATTGTAAGTGCATACACAGCAAGTTGATAATGGACAAGATTAATCCTTTAGGGATTTATTGGTCTGAAACCACCTCTTTCCCTGATGAAGTGCTTAACCCCTCTGCTTCAAGTGGCGACAAAGTGGCGATAGAAATGGTGAATAAAGAGTAATCATTGGTAAACAGTGGCAATCTATGTCAATGATAAATAAAGTAAATTATTGATTTTAGGTTGCCCCTTTAGGAACTCATAATCGCTTGGTCGCTATTCAAGTCCAGCAGGGGCCACCAAACATAAAGGGCTTACGCCAAAACGTAAGCCCTTAGTTTTTTCAGGATTCATGAATCAGCGGCGTGGATAACTCACACGAGCTCCCGGAGTTGCTCCTGCATATACGCAGAAAAGTATTCAGGGTTCTTGATAACGACGTGGTCAGTTGAGTTAATTTTCTCAGCCCATCCGGCGACTTTTTTGGTGAAGTCCGGATCCCATCCCTCCTGGCTGCCACGCGCCATCACATCAGCGGCGCTGGCTGGTGTACCCAACTCTTTCAAATACTTGAATATTCCCTTCGCGGTACTCTCGTCCATCGACTGCGGCACTGACGCGGAAGTGTCCATACCACCAATGAAATCCAATGCTTTCTCAATGACTGTTGGCATACTCTTATCCTTAAAATTAACCATCTGGTAACTACGCTTTACCAGGGCCTGAAATTGATCGGAAATTCAAAGAGATTGTCACGGCACCGGAAACCCTCTCTTACCCTTGAGCGCTCCGGTACATTCATAAAGCATTGCACAATCCACACACCCGAACCATTAACCCCCTCACAAACATCTAAAACTAAAGAAATCCCTCGTCGCGCCGATCATCATCCGTGTGTATTATTTCCTGTAGCTCTTACCACAACTAACCTTAACTCAAATACTTAAGCGCTAAAGCGAAAGGCATCATGAGCACACCGATCAAGCGGCTAGAAATCATAAAAAATGCCATTGAACTGGAAGATGACGACATCATTTACAGTCAGCTGGCACGGCTGAAAAGTGAAGCATTTGACGATGAGCTACAGGCGATCGTCGCGGCGCTTGAGAATAAGAACTACACGGCAGCGATGGCTGCCATCACTGTCTGGTTGCAGAGTCAGCGCTCACTGACCCAGTGGCGCGACCCGCAGGTGGCTGCCAGCAAACTCGAACTGAGAGCATTAGAAGAGCGTCTGCGCGATCTGATTGACCGCCGCAACGCCCGCGTGCAGCAGCTCGACGAGTTCAACGATCTCTATTTCTCCCGCCTTGGCCCGCTAATGTCACAAATCCTGCAACTGCGCAAAACCCTGGCGGAGCTGAATCTGCGTCGCCAGCAGGCGGAGGCGCGTCGTCGCGAAGAGGATTATCGCCGCTGCCAGCAATATATGGCGCAGGCCGTAGAAGTCCTGGCGACGCTGACTCAGCGCTGGCGCGCCCTGCCCGCCGACTCCGTGCAGGCCGCCGAAGCGCGTAAGCATCTGCAGCAGCAAAGCGATCTGATTGCCAATCTGCTGGCCGAGGCGCAAGAGCTGGAAATGGGCTTAACGCGCGAGGAGGAGCCAGCTCGTCAGGCGCGGGACGAGGCCAACGAAGAGTACGAGAAATATCGCGAGCAGCACCACGATGCTGAAGTGCGTCTGCGCAAAGGCAAAGATCTGTCGGAAGAGGATCAGAACGAGCTGAAACGGCTCTGGCGTCAGGCCAGTAAGCTCTGCCATCCGGATCTGGTGGCAGACGAGCTGAAAGAAGAAGCCAACATCATGATGGTGCAGCTCAACCAGGCCAAACAGCGCGGCGATGTGAAAGCCATTCGTTCGCTGGTTGCGCGTCTGCAGCAGGGTTTTGAGCCGCTAATGGCAAGCGACCGCCTGAACGATCTGGAACGTATTCGCAAAAAAATGGCGCAAGTACGCGAGCAAATCGACACATTAGTGAACGAACTGGCAGAGCTGGAAAAAGAAGAGTCCTGGCTGCTGGTCTCCTCGCTGAGCAATATGGAGACCTATTTTGCCCAGCAGGAGAAAGCGCTGCACGACGTGCGCGCCGCGCTTGAACATCAGGTGAACGCAGCGCAGCTCGACGAAGTGGCCTGATTACTTCGCGTGCCAGTACGCGCTGGCACGCACCAACTGTGGATCAATCGCGTCAGTCTCAAACTGGCGGCTCAGGTTTTTCACCACCTTCCCTTCCCCGGTCAGCCAGATAAAGTAATCCCCGGCAGGCACGTTCAATGTCGCCAGCCGATCCGCCACCGCCTGCTCGCTGTGCCCGACAATCCAGGTGATGTTGAAATCACTCAGATGCGCCAGATAGTCCTTATACGCTTCGTCACCCACGGTCACCACTGCGTGAATCTCCGGGCGAACCGGCAGTTGTGCGATAGCCTCCAGACGGCGACGCAGCGCAGGCATTCCGGACTCATCACACACGTACAGCTGCCAGGCGTAATCTTCGGGCACAACCAGCGATCCGCGCGGACCGCCGATCGTCAGTTTATCGCCCTCTTGCGCCTGCACCGCCCAGTTGCTGGCGACACCGCCATCGTGCACGAAGAAATCGAGCACCAGTTCGTGGCGTGCTTCGTCGTACAGCGGCGTGTAGTCACGCGCCATAGGACGCACACCGTCGCCCCAGTCGATGCCTTCGTCAGTGACTACCGGCGGGACAAAGGTCGCGCCCGGCGCCGGGAAAAAGACTTTGGTGTGGTCGTCAAAACCCTTTGAGCTAAAGCCCTCCAGCGCGTCGCCGCCTAAGACGATGCGTTGAAAGCCAGCACTTATACGCTCAACGCGGAGCACGGTCAGCTCGCGAAAGCGCAGTTCATTGCGTACACGTTGTGGGTAGCGGGTCGATGTCATGTTTCTGCCTTCGTGAAGTGAATACGATATATCTAAATAAATTTTAAATGATAATGATTGCTAACAAACGAGATTGCAAGTCTTTTTTTGATATAGCTATCACAAGGATTTCTCGCTACACCAATTCATAATTAAATTCTATAAATTCATATAGATATCACAAACACAGAAAACAACATTGCTAATCCGATAACTTTAGATATAAATTAGATATATCAAATTAAGGAGAAAACCAATGCGACATTCCCACGACAATTTCGACAGAGACCATCACCATCATGGCCGCGGCACCGACCATCACGGCGGCGGTGGACGCCGTCAGCGCTTCTTCGGCCACGGCGAGTTACGCCTGGTGATTCTGGAGATTCTGACCCGTAACGCCAGCCACGGCTACGAACTGATTAAAGAGATTGAGAGCATGACTCAGGGAAACTACACCCCCAGCCCGGGCGTGATCTATCCGACCCTCGATTTCCTGCAGGATCAGGCATTTATTACCATTTCGGAAGAGGAAGGCGGGCGCAGGAAGATTGCGATCACCGTAGCCGGACAGCAGTGGCTTGACGAAAATCAGGAACATCTGGAACACATTCAGGCACGTATTAAAGCGCGCTGCGTGGGCTTCCAGCTGCGTAAAAACCCGCAGATGAAGCGGGCGCTGGATAATTTCAAAGCGGTTCTCGACCTGAGAGTGAATCAGGGGGAGCTCAGCGACGCGCAGCTCAAACAGATCATCGGCGTGATCGACCGCGCGGCGCTGGAGATCTCCCAGCTGGATTAAGCCAGCGCGTCCTCGCGCACGCGGAACACTTTTACCAGCTCTTTCAGGTGCATCGCCTGATCGTTAAGCGAGGCTGCTGCTGCAACCGACTCCTCCACCAGGGCAGAGTTCTGCTGGGTAGTGGAGTCAATCAGGCCAATCGCGCTGTTAATTTGCGAGATGCCTTCCGTCTGCTCGTGGCTCGCCTGACGGATCTCACGCAGAATGACGTCCATCTCCTCCACGTTCCCGACCATACCGTTAATCAGCCCGCTCGCTTTTTCCACCAAGTTCATCCCGTCCTGGGTCTGACTGGTTGAGCTTTCGATCAGCTGGCGGATCTCGCTGGCAGACGAAGCGCTTTTCTGCGCCAGCTGGCGCACTTCACCGGCCACCACCGCAAAACCGCGCCCATGCTCACCGGCACGCGCCGCCTCAACCGCCGCGTTCAGCGCCAGAATATTCGTCTGGAAGGCAATCGCATCGATCAGATTGATGATATCCGACATGCGGTTAGAGGTTTCGTTTATCAGGCGCATTTTCTGCGTCACCTGCTTCATCATCTCGCCGTTGTTTTTCACCACGCTCGCCGCATCAGCGGAGAGGTTCGTCGCCTCACCCGTATGGGCCGCGGTATTTTTCACCGTAGCGGTGATCTGCTCCATCGAGGCCGCGGTTTGTTCTACAGAACTGGCCTGCTCTTCGGTACGCGCCGCCAGATCCTGGTTCCCTGCCACAATTTGCGCCGCCGCGCTGGAGATATTTTCCGAGCCAGACTGCACCTGCTGCACAATTTCCAGCAGTCGGGTTTTCATCTCCATCAGGGCATGCAGCAGCAAGCCTGTTTCGTCTTTCGTGCGGGTGGTGATGTTGCGGGTTAAATCGCCTTCAGCAATGGCTTCAGCAAACGCCACCGCCTCGCCCAGCGGACGGGTGATGGATCGCACGATAAACCAGCCAATCGTACTGCCGATCAGCACGCTAAACGCGGTGAGGATCACCAGCAGCAAGCGGTTGGTGTTGAAATCGCCGTCCACCTGCTTTCCGGCGCTTTGCATTTCGCTGTTTTGCACCGCGATCAGTTCCTGCACTTTGGCCTTGTAAGCCTGTTGCAGATCCACGGTGTGGGTCATCATCTCCTGGATCGCCCCCGCGCGGTCGTTGTTCTGCACGGCCTGCAAAATCCGATAGCGGGAGTCGAGATACTGCTGACGCACGTCGCGGATGCCGGTCAGGATCTGTTGCGATTTCGCGTCTTTCAGGGAGTTATTCAGGTCAGTCAGAATGACGGAAATCTGTTCGCTGATCGCTTTCAGCCGCTGCTGCGACTGGGCAGCATACTTGCCCTGCTCATCCAGCAGCATGAGCTGTTGGGTGCTAACAAATTCCTGGAAGTTATCAATTAACTGATTGGCTTTTACCGTCGTCGGGTAATCGTGGGTAATGATGGTTTGCATCCCGTTATTTGCCCGGTTAAGGCTAAGGAGCGACAGGCTGGCACTCACCACCATCAGAACAATTAAGAATCCAAAGGCCAGAAATAATTTTGTGCCGATCTTTACGTCATGTAAGAACATATATACTCCATCGATGTGATTATTTCTCAGACGATCAGCGTTATCGGTAATTTTCACGCTAACTTTATGACTTTGATCGTTTTTATATTTCATAACCGCTGCAATGGATAGGCTGAATCTATTAATAACGCGCCATCGATCGTTACTTAACCGTCAGACAGGCGGTTTTTGAAATAGCGTTAGGGTAAATTGGCTTAGGTGGGGATAAATAACTGAGCCAATTACTTTAGTTATTTAATATAAAATTAACATTTCAGCGCAAATATAATTACAACTCCGGGAATAAAAAAAAGCCCGCTTATTTCAGCTGAAACAAGCGGGCTTTTTCTTGAACGTTACTGAATCAATGAAGAACCGTGACCGCATCTTCCAGACGTCCGGCGCGGTGCTTCACCATCGCCGAGACGCGGGCGCTCTCTTCCACCAGATCGGCGTTTTTCTGCGTGATGTCATCCAGTTCGGCAACCGCACGGGTCAGATCAGACAGACCGCTCGCCTGCTCGGAGGTCGAGTGGCTGATCTGGGCAATCAGGCGCGTCACGTTTTGCACCTGCTCCACGATGTCGTCCATGGTGCGCCCGGCGGCGTGAACCTGATCGGAACCCGACTGCACCTTGCTGGCGCTAGCATCAATCAGCTTGCGAATATCGTTGGCGGCGCTGGCGCTGCGGCTTGCCAGATGACGCACCTCTCCGGCCACCACGGCAAAGCCTTTACCCTGCTCGCCCGCACGCGCCGCTTCAACCGCCGCATTCAGCGCCAGGATATTGGTCTGGAAGGCAATATCGTTGATTAGCTTGGTGATGGAGCCAATGCGCTGGGTGCTGTCGGCAATATCATCCATGGTTTTCACCACGGTCTGCATCGCGTGGCCCCCTTCCGCTGCCGCGTCACTCGCCACTATCGAGAGTTTATCGGCCGCGGCGGCGGTTTCAGAGTTACTCTGCACCGACGCCGCCATCTGATTCATCGTCGTCACGGTCTGCTGCACATTCTCGACCGTCTGGCGGGTGCGATCGTTGAGATCTTCATTGCCCTTCGCCAGTCGGTCGCTGCCATCGCGCACACTTACCACCTGGCTGGATACATCATTGATCAGCCAGCGGCACATCAGCCCCAGCTGTCCGACCGCGCGCAGGGTCAGCCCCAGCTCGTCGCTGCGGTTGAGATGGTCAACGCTGTTACGCTCGCCAGTCGCCACTTTGAGCGCCTGACGCGCCACATTCTCTACCGGGCGCACGATTTGCTGCTCGAACAGGAGAGTGCCCAGCAGCATCACCAGCGCGCTCGCGCCCAGTGCCGCCCAGCTCGCATGGGTGACAGTAAGCGTGGCAGCCAGTACCACAAACAGGCCAGCCATCACGCCACGCACCCGCCAGCGCAGCGGCATCGCCGGTAACTTCCCGCGCCAGCCCTTACTCACCACCAGCCCTTTATGTACACGTTTATTGCAGCGCCCTTCGTTCAGGGCTTTATACAGCGGCTCGACTGCGGCGATTTCCTCCGCCGTGGCTCGGGTGCGAATCGACATGTAGCCCGTCACCTCTCCGCCGCGCACCATCGGCACGGCGTTCGCGCGCACCCAGTAGTGGTCGCCATTCTTACGGCGGTTTTTCACAATTCCACTCCACGGCTCGCCCTGTTTCAGCGTGTACCACATATCGGCAAAGGCCGCTTTAGGCATATCCGGGTGGCGCACCAGATTGTGCGGCTGGCCCAGTAGTTCATCCAGTTGGTAGCCGCTCACTTTCACGAAGGTGTCGTTGGTGTGGGTCATGTGGCTGTGGAGATCGGTGGTGGACATGAGGGTGGTATCGTCGTTCAGAGGATATTCATTCTGAGTGACATACGGTTGAGCGGACATGATGGGCATCCCTTGCAGGTTATTTGAATGTTAATTTTGTGGATTTATCTTTTTTCGGCGGTAAATAATTTATCTTTAGTTGTTAAATCCGATCGAGATCGCAAATTGCAGTTAAACCGCACTTTTTGTACGCATTTCTAATTGATTGATTTCAAATACTTTCGCAAAGAAATTACCCACAAAGGCACACCCGTTAACGCCTCCTTAAGTGGCAGGCCATGCACTACAAGGGTGCAATTGACGAATTCCAGAGCACTCGCCAGGCCAGATAGCCCAGCGGCAAAGCGCGTATCTTTTCTTCCGGCACGATTAAATTTTGCACAACATTATGTTGACTTGGCATTTATCCCGATTTTCGTTAAGTCACGGGAAGTGGCGTAATCCCTGCAATAATTAATTCAGTATCATGTGATACGCGATCCCCCGGAGCTCATTTTGAACAGGTTACCTTCCAGCGCCTCGGCTCTCGCCTGTACCGCGCACGCACTGAATCTCATCGAAAAGCGAACGCTTGACCATGAGGAGATGAAACAACTTAATCGAGAGGTGATTGATTACTTTAAAGAACATGTGAATCCGGGATTTTTAGAGTACCGAAAATCTGTTACCGCTGGCGGGGATTACGGAGCCGTAGAGTGGCAAGCGGGAAGTCTGAATACGCTTGTCGACACCCAGGGACAGGAGTTTATAGATTGCCTGGGTGGTTTTGGAATTTTCAACGTGGGGCACCGTAATCCAACTGTGGTTTCCGCCGTACAGAATCAACTCGAGAAACAACCCCTTCACAGCCAGGAGCTGCTCGACCCGCTTCGCGCCATGCTTGCGAAAACGCTGGCAGCATTAACGCCCGGCAAACTGAAATACAGCTTCTTCTGCAATAGCGGCACGGAGTCGGTCGAAGCGGCGCTGAAACTCGCCAAAGCGTACCAGTCGCCGCGCGGGAAATTTACCTTTATCGCGACCACGGGCGCGTTCCACGGCAAGTCGCTGGGCGCACTGTCAGCAACGGCAAAATCGACATTCCGCAAACCCTTTATGCCGCTGCTGCCGGGCTTCCGCCACGTGCCGTTCGGTGATATCAACGCGATGCGTACCGTGCTCTCCGAGTGCCGTAAAACCGGCGACGACGTGGCTGCGGTGATCCTCGAACCGATTCAGGGCGAAGGCGGAGTGATCCTGCCACCGCAGGGCTATCTGCCTGCGGTACGTAAGCTGTGCGACGAGTTTGGCGCGCTGCTGATTCTGGATGAAGTGCAGACCGGAATGGGGCGCACCGGCAAGATGTTTGCCTGCGAGCATGAGAACGTGCAGCCGGATATCCTGTGCCTGGCGAAAGCCCTCGGCGGCGGCGTGATGCCAATTGGTGCCACCGTTGCCACCGAAGAGGTGTTCTCGGTACTGTTCGATAATCCGTTCCTGCATACCACCACCTTTGGCGGTAACCCGCTGGCCTGTGCGGCCGCGCTGGCCACCATCAACGTGCTGCTGGAGCAGAACCTGCCCGCGCAGGCGGAGCAGAAAGGCGATATGTTGCTGGACGGTTTCCTGCAGTTAGGGCGTGAGTACCCGGATCTGG
>Ga0213823_1000387_pt1 | contig 39510 bp, 62 predicted proteins | sample MC6MC0907MG_FD_179887 | JGI IMG/M metagenome (GOLD analysis project Ga0213823, IMG submission 179887) | Enriched soil aggregate microbial communities from Iowa State University, Ames, United States - MC6-MC0907-MG | ecosystem: Environmental > Terrestrial > Soil > Unclassified | place: USA: Iowa...
CAACAACAGTCTATAGGTGGTCGTATTGGAGATGTAGCAAAATATGCAGGTGCTGGTATTGGATTAGGCGCTCTAGGAGGTGCAGCATCTGGAAAGTTATTCAGACGTGGTTCAACTGGTCAACCTGTAGAGGTTTCACCAAATGAAGCAGTGAACACCCCTGCAACAGCGGATAACCCTGCACTAACAAGGGAACAAAGTATCTACCGAAAATATATGAATGATCAGCCTATCACTCAGGAAGAAATGGATTTTATGCTTGGCTCTGATTGGAATGAAGAAAACCTATTGATTAGAAATGCAGAACCAACTTCAGAAGTAGCAGCAACTAGAGCAACTCAGGCAGAAGCACAAAAACAGGACTTATTCACCGATTTGTTTGGTGATCAAGGATTAGGTATATCTGCAACAGGAAGCAGTTCTAGGGTTGGGACTGGTCCGATAGATACAGCAGATCAAATCGTACGTAGTTCCATTCGTAACGATAAGGAAGGGTTAAAGCAAGCGGCAGCAGCGCAGGCAAGAGCGACATACCAGAACCTTGTAGATAGCTTGTCTCCTTTGAAAAAGATCGGAGATGATGTTTATGAGTCTGCTATGGATGCAACTAGAGCGAATAATATTGCTAATGCTGTTGTTCGTGACAAATTAGTGAATCTTCAAGGAGAAGTTATAGGTAATAGCTTGAACGATATTTTCAAAAAAGTAGCGCGTGGCCAAGACGATAAATTCGTTGATTACTTGACTCTCCGACATGCAAAAACCCGTATGTTGCGTGAAGAACGAGTATACGCTGAGAACTTGGGTATGACTCCTGAAAAAGTTCAGCAGCGAATCGACACGTATAATCAACGTTACCCCGGATTTGAAGCAATCGCGAAGGAATGGGACCAATTCAATGATAATATCCTTCAAGAGTTCGGGGTAAAAGAGGGGCTTTTATCTGAAGCAGCGTACACCGCAATGAGAGAGAAAAACCCTAACTATTCTCCAATGAAGCGTCAATTCTCGCGTTCTGAGAAACCGGGTCGTAGCTTCATCCAGAAGTCTACTAAGTCCTCTTTCAGTGGTCAGAACGCACCTATAAAAGAAGTTAGTAAGACTGGTTCAGTTCGAAATATCGTGGATCCACGTAGATCAACAATTGAATCTGTAGGTGCATGGACAAATGCAGCGCTTCGTAACCGGACCATGCAATCAATTGTAAAAGCGATAAAGCGCGATCCTGAAGTATTCGACGGTGTGATTACCTTTGCTGATGTTGCGGATAATGTTAAACAATCATCTATTAAAGAGATGAACAACATTATTGAATCTGATGGGATTGAGGGATTATTAACAGCATTAGACAATGACTTTGAAATGTTGTTCAACAAAGGAAAGAATATCAACCTTAATGAAGACAATGTAGTAAGAGCAATGGTTGATGGCGAACCAGTGTATCTAAAGGTTCATGATCCAGAGATTGTTAAGGCTCTTATTGGTATGGGGCCGCAAGCTTCAAACATTCTTATAGACACTATGAGCGCATTCAGTAATTGGACTAAACGGGGTGCTACCGGATTGTTGGCACCAGCATTCGCCATCAAAGGAGCTACAATGGACCTTGCACAGTCTGCAATTCAGTCGAAGAATCCGCCGAAGCAGATTGCATACACCATTTATTCTATCTTCAGTGGTATTGGTGACTCGCTGGACATACCTGGCTTGCGTAATTGGGCGCAAGAGTACCGTAGGGCAGGCGGAGGATATACAGCAGCGCTTAAAGGTGATCGGGCGCTGAATAAAAATATATCTGAAATTACTCGCGACCCTTTATTATCACCGAAAGGATTAGCTAAAGGTGCAGTCAAGGCAGTTAAATCACCTTTTAGAATTCTTGAGGGTATCGGGAATATTGCGGAGAATGCACCGCGTATTGCTGCCGCTAAGATCGAACGTGAGAGCTTGGGAAATCAGATCACACCTGAGAGCATACGTCAGGCTATGAGTGCAGGGCGTGAAGTAACAGTAAACTTCTCTCGCAAAGGCGCTTTTACACGTGATATCGAGGCGTTTGTCCCATACAATAATGCTGCTGTACAAGGAACGTATCGTGTTCTAAGAGCATTTAAAAAGAACCCAGTACGGACAGTTGCGGCAATAGGTACGCTAGCTGTACTACCTAAGATGTATGAATACTCTAAGTTCGGTGATGATCCAGATTATCAGAACCTTCCAGCACGTGAACGCATGAGAAACCTTATAGTCAAGAAGAATGATGATGGTACTTTTGTTAAGATTCCGATGGAGCCAGCCTATAACAGCTTTGGAGAAGCAACAATAGAAGCCCTGAGATACTTCAAAGACAATGATCCAAAAGCATTCAAAGGCTCAATGGATGCCTTAGCGAATGCTTGGACACCGCCGCTTTTGACTGGTGCATTGCAAGGAGTTACTAAAGGTGACGGAGCAGAAGGTAGTATTGCTGGCGTTGTTAACTCTACAGTTGCTGCACCGTTCGTTGCGACAGTAGCAAACCAATCATTCACAGGTGCACCAATCGTTTCACAGGCATTACAAGACCGGAGTAAACAATATCAGTATGATGAAAGAACGAGCTCAGTAGCTAAAACATTAGGTAAAACATTAAATATGTCACCACAAAAAGTAGACTACATCATTAAAAGTTATGGCGGTGACCTTGCAAGATTAGTACTTCCTCTTACATCAGACTTGGGGCAAGGGAACGCACGTAATACACTGCTGAAAAACTTTATAGTTGATCCTCAGTTCAGCAACACGTTAACTGATGATTTCTATACCGCTAAGGACAAGCTTAATCAGGCTTACGCTAACTTTAATGAGGCAGATGTTGAACTGCCTAGCTGGTACGACGATGACCTTAGAAAGGCGCTTAATTCGTCTGCGAAGGGTTCTGTTTCTAAACAACTATCCGAACTACGTGACTGGAAGAAAGAAGTTACTGCTGATAAATCGATATCTGACAAGGAACGGACCAAGCAAATACGTGAGATTCAACAGAAGATCAATGAAATATATATTGATGTAAACTCTGTGCTTTCGGAATCGGGTGTAATCAAATGATAGAATTTGACGAGTCAGAACTAAAACAATCAGCAGTATCGGATGAATTACTATATCTGATACTGCTTTTTCATGGGCCCGAAGTGAAGGATCTCTTTTTATATGGCGGTGAAACTATTGTGGAGTGTACTCGAGACGCTGTATGAAATTGCTTACTACCTATTAAAGAACATGGAGTCTCTCAAGTGGGAGGCTCTTTTGTTTTACCTGTTCTATCTTTTTGGGAAACGGTCAGGAATGAAGATGTTCAAAAGATTCCTGACCGCACACTTCCCATATCTAGCAGACGAAAATGAGGACTGGCGAAGATGGGCGACGAACCAAATCGAATTGTTAGGTGGGCGAAAATGGCAGCCAACGAAATTGTATGGTCGTACGAAACAATTAAAGAGACTGGATCAGAAGAGCTCAACTACATTATCGAACTTATCACAGGTGGTCACAGACCAGGGAGGGCGATACCAGATGGCGAAGAAAAAGAAGGTCCTAGTAGATCCAGGTCATGGCGGTCATGACTCTGGAGCTATAAGTATCACAGGTGTAAAAGAAAAGGATATCAACCTTGCTACAGCCCTGATGGTAAAAGAATTACTGAAAGGACACCCGGACATAGAAGTTATTCTTACTCGTGAAACAGATATGTTTATTAGCCTAAGCGAACGTGCAAATATGGCAAATAAAATGAAGGTTGATGCTTTTATCTCAATTCATGTAAACAGTTATAAATCAGATTCTTCTGGATCTGAAACAGAATATACCCGAGATGGTGATAGCGTTAAGCTTGCTAACATTCTTCAAAAAAATTTGGTGCAAGCAACAGGATTCAGAAACCGTGGAATTAACAAACTCAATCTAGCGGTTACTAGAGAAACTAAGATGGCCGCAGCATTGACTGAACCGGGGTATTTAAGCAATCCATCAGAAGAGCCTATCTTGATTTCCACCAGTTTTATTTCTAAATATGCAGACGCGGTAGCTAGATCTGCTTGTGAATTCTTTGGTGTGGAATTTGTAAGTAAACCTGCGACACCAGAAAATACATTTCCAGCAGAAATCGTAATCGGTGAAAATTCGTATGCTGGCTTGATCATTGATGGTCGGAGTTGGGTGCCTGCTCGTAACGTATTAGCTGCTCTTGGCATCAAAACTTGGCTCTTTGACAATAAAGCGATTGTAATTAATGGAAACACCTTAGAAACGAAGATTTACAAAAACACCAGTTACATCAAGTCAGTGGATCTACAATATTTTGGGCTTGTCAAAAGTGTATTTCTTGAGCCTGACGCTATTAATACAAAACGAGTTTTAATCTTTCCTAAGGAGGAATTTTCATGAATGAAGTATGGGATCAGGTACAACCTCAAGTAGCAACGGTGGCAGTCGCTGTAGTCGGCATACTGGCAACTGTGGTACTGTCTCTGCTGGCCTTGCTCCAAAAGAGAGTAAAGTTATGGATCGAAAGTAAAACATCTTTAGCAGAGCGTGAACTAATCCATAAAATTGCATCTGAAGCTTACGCTTTTGCTGAAAAAGAATTCAAGGATAATGGTGGAGCTACCAAAATGAGTGAAGCTTATAACTATGCTTCTCGGCTTTTTGGAAATGCGGGAATCAAAGTAAGCCCTGAAGAAATAAAGGCAGCTATAGAAAAGGCAGTACTGGATTATAAGCCCCAATCAAAAGCTAGCTAATTTGTTCGAAAATGCTAAAAGCCTCTGCCAAGCGTAGGGGCTTTTTTTTGTTTATAATGGTGGTAAGGAGTGATCGTATGCCTATATCCCCAAATGTTCTTACAATAGAGATGGCTGAATACGTGTCTTCATATGTACTAAAACGTGGCGGTTGGGAAGACTGCACGCCTGAGAAAATTCTTGAACGCGCAACAAACTTTGAAGAGCTACATAAATGGATGAGTATCGCAACAAAATCCCCGATAACTCCATTCCCCAAAAACCCTAAAGAATCTGATGTAGTTTATGTGGTCCACGACGGAACATCTTATTGTTACATATTCGGAAATGGTGAATGGATATTTGCTGATGCTGTACCGACTTGGGTAAGGTAATTCCATAATAAAAGTAATAGTTATGTATGGACGGGTGTCCCGGTCTATACATAACTAAGGTTTTACGCCCATACTATTTCCTCAATCTTCCACATACTACCTTCTTTTCGAATCACAACCCTCTGAAAAATCGACTGCATAATATCCTTCTTTGTGCGCTGCTCAAAAAACTCCCAGTTATCTTTCATCTCATTGATCATCTTAATAGCTTCTTGTGGGGATAAATGACTAACAATCTGTTTAGGAACTGTGGATAACTTTTTTTCTATCTCTGTAATCCTGAGCATTTCTTCTTGCATGCGTTTGCTGAAATCCTCATAAGGCATATTTCCGTCACCATAGGCCATTTGCCAACGTTCTCTACGTTCTTCACTGGACCGGATTTCTTTTCTTATTTCTTCTTCTTCATTATTTTTTTTAATGGGTACATGTTTTCTTGTGTATTCCTCACCTTTGGCAAAGGTCGTCTTAAATATGAGTTCCACCAATTTCTTTTCGGATATCCCACCTTGATCGCATATTCCAGCCCTTGTTTTACCACCACAAACATAATGTCGTGCATGGCTTGGTGTTCTCCGGTCAGTGATTCCCGTGTAAGACAATCCGCATTTTGCGCATTTTAGAATCCCTCCAAATACATAGCCATATGAATTTTTAGAGATTCGACCTTCTCTTTTTCGCTCTGCAATAACCTGTACTCGATTAAATAATTCTTCAGATACAATAGGTTCATGAGTCCCTTGTCTGATAATAGCTTCTTCGTCTCTTTTAAATTTATTATGCACTTGACCACAATAATGCTTATTTCCGAGGGCGAGCATAACCTTGCTGTGGTCCCACCGTGATCCTTTGTTACGTCTGACTCCCTGCTGGTTGAGATATTTTGCTATTGTAGGGGATCCGTCACCAGCTGCGTATCTTTCGAACATCAAGCGCACCCACTTGGCTTCCTCTTCTTTTATCAGCAGATCTCCATTCTCTTGGCGTACATATCCATATAAATCAACAGTAATATTATGTAGCCCTTTTTCCGCACGTTTCCGCATACCCTTCGTGACTTCTTCGCCCAAGTTCTCTCGGAACATTTGCGCGAATATCCCAAGTAGATACACAAACATACGCCCCATAGGGTTAGATGTGTCTATTTGCTCAGATAGGCTGATCAATTTAACGTTTTTCTTATTAACAAGTTCTACAAGCCCGTATAGGTCAGATATATTCCGTGTCAGCCGATCAAGCTTATGGACAATCACAGCCTCGAACATTCCTGACTCCAAATCGCGAATCAGTTCTTGTATCCCTGGTCGCTTCAGATTCTTTGCTGATATGCCTGGATCGCTGTAAATCTTGAATATCTGCATCTTATTATCGTTAGCGTAGGATATTAATTGATCATGTTGTGCTTCCAGTGAGTACCCCTCTTGGCTTTGACGCTCTGTAGATACACGAGTATATAGGGCGACTCTTATTCCACCAAGTGGCGAACCATCTGCTTTAACAACCATGCTGTTCACTCCTTAATATCTATATGTATGTATTGTAGGGTAGGGGTAACAAAAAGACCATACCTGATTGAGTATGGTCTTTTTGTTATTATTACACGTCTATGTAATCATTATCTTTATTTTTATGGAATATGATATACGCTAGCAAATTCGATGCCCATACTTCAAGAGAAATCAATATTGTTCTAAAAATAATAAATACTAGTGCACCTTTCCACCCGAAAAAATAAAAAGAAGCAAGAATAAATATCAACAAAACAACATTTCCGATTGTTTCAATATTTTTGCTGAATTTACCATTGCTATATCTTCCAAATGAAACGAATATGCCAATGATAAAGCTAATAGAAATCATCCATGTCCAAAGATTATCAGGCATATAAAAATGATACAATTTTCCGATTAAAGAATCCATCCAATAAGCTTGAACATAATAAACGCATCCATAAATTATTATGTGCCTTAAGAATGGATATGAATCTTTTATGTACAGTGAAGTATTAATGAAAAACGAAAATAAGATACTTAGTATTATTATTGTGAAAAAAGATGTTCCAAAAATAAATACAATCATTGATTGCATTATTGTAGCAAGTAGTAAATACCACAAAAATTTAAAGAATGCTCCGATATAGTATCCTTGTATTGCTCCTGGCTCTTGATTCATTAATTATTTCCCCTAATATATCCACATCGGCTGCGGTATTTGCTGTCATATATAATACATCGGTGTAAAACATTGTATAATTTATGTATATAATCAATTTTGAGCAATAATATTCAATTTTTTACCGCTAGGAATTTACAATATATTCATGGTAATATTTTCTTACAGATTGAATGTCAACGATATTAAGTATACGCGTTGATATACTTTCATCCGGGTCGGAGCAGCTGATGCCGCTCAAGCCTACTCGCGAATAAACTCATATAAATCGTCAATGTGGCAACTAATGGCTACAGATATTGTCTTTGCTGACGACAATGACATATATCGAGTATTTGTAGCGTAATTGGATATTTGGGTCTTGCTGATCCCAGTAACTTCACTTAACCATTGTTGATTTTTACCGATTTCTCTGAGTCTTCTACCGAGTAGGCAACGACCAGGTTTGTAACCCATGATCGAGCCTCACAATATATTTTTTTATCAAAAATGCGAACGTAAGTTCCCGAGACTGCCAGTAATGTGGTATATTTATAAAACATTGCTGAACCTAACACTAAGGGGTTGTTTCTATGGATAAAATCACGATGGACATTACGCGAACTACATTAGAAGAGGTGGGAGTCCGACCGGATTACATAGTAAACTGTATAGCAATGATGAACCCTGTTGATGTTAAACCAGAGTATGTTAAAGCTTATCTTCTTTTACACCCTGAACGGCAGACACTTGTTTCTTCATAGAACGTTCTGCCCTAACCAATGCTATGAATCTTCTTACATCGTCGTCTTCTAACTTTATTCCATCTACAATGAAATCCATTTTTCTCATAATTTCTTCATCTGTAAGATCCAAAGAATCAATTAAAACCCGGGATGGTTCTGATAAAACTTGTTCTGGGTTATCTGTTCTTCCTAATAAGTAGTCAATCGAGACAGAGAAGTAATCTGCAATTAGTTCTAAACGTTCTCTCTTAGGCAATTCTCCCCTTGTTTCATACCTCCTTAATGATGAAGATGGAATATCCAATGCTCCAGATAATTGATCCTGTGACAAATTCTTTTGTTTTCTGAGTTCTTTAAGTCTATGTTTGAACTCATTTCCCATATTTGACACCATCCTTTTATTCCTCCTTATATTGTAGTTTAAATTGTTCATAAAATAAACGTTCAGTAATTGATCTAAAAGTGTTGACATGTTCAATTATTGAACGTATAATAAATCCAAGAAGTTCAGTAATTGAACAGAAAGAGTGGTGAACAATCGTGACTGAAAAAGAACTAAAACCTTTGCCAAACCTTATAAATTCAAGAATTGAAAAAGGATTGACTCAAGAAAAGTTAGCTAAGAAGGCAAAGGTTTCAAGACCATTATTATGCAACATCGAACGAGGTTACGCTTTACCTTCGTTACCTGTAGCATACAGAATTGCAAAAGCACTAGATAAGCCAATGGAACATCTTTTTTTTAATAAAAATGTTCAAAAATTGAACAAACCAGCCTAAGGAGTGATTATGGTATGAACCAACTTCAAAGATTTATGTACAGCAATCAAGAAGTACGAAGCACAGTTATTGATGGTCAACCTTGGTTTGTAGCGAAAGACGTTTGTGATGTTCTGGAGATTTCTAACAATCGTGATGCTTTAAATAGGCTAGATGAAGATGAAAAGGATGTAGTTTCAACCGACACCCTTGGAGGAATGCAAAATGTTTCCGTTGTAAACGAACCGGGCCTTTATTCCTTAATCCTCGGCAGCCGCAAACCTGAAGCAAAACAATTCAAACGCTGGATCACACACGATGTCATCCCAAGCATCAGAAAACACGGTGCTTATATGACACCACAAACAATAGAACAAGCCATCACTTCACCAGACTTTCTTATTCAACTTGCAAACAAAATTAAAGACGAACAAACAAAAAATAAGTTACTTGAAGAAAAAATTGAGCAAGACAAGCCTAAAGTCCACTTCGCTGAATCAGTTGAAATATCCAAAGATTCTATTTTAATCTCCGATCTAGCCAAATTGCTAAAACAAAAAGGTGTAGATATCGGAGAACATCGACTTTACAGATTTATGAGAGAAGAAGGTTACCTTATCAAGTCTGGTTCTGAGTATAACAAACCTACGCAGCGTTCAATGGATCTAGGAATATTCGAAATTAAAACAGGTTATCGCAGTGGTACAGGTGGTGTAACAAAACTAACTTATACATCTAAGGTAACCGGAAAAGGTCAAATTTACTTCATTAATAAGTTTTTAAAACATTCTGCTTAATACAATTCAATTTCACACAACTAATAACCTTCTAAATAAGAAAAATCTTCCAAGGAGGACAACATGGAAAAAATATATGTACAGCCTGGGCAACGATTAAAAATCCCTGTTAATAACTTATCCCCAGAATTAATATTACGGATGTTTACTGAAGTAGAACAAGCAAAAGAAAAGCTGAAGGAGGAGAAGAAAGTTGGCTAAAAAACTAGATGATATCACAAACCGCAGGCTGACGGTAATTCCATTTAAAAGACCGGACAAGCCCAAGCGTGAAACGCGCATCTATACACCAACCTGTGGATGCGGCGCTGAAGCAGAGTACGAAGTATACGACAACCTTCAGCCACACTGTAAAAATTGCACTCAGGAAGCCATGACCAGCACCATCAAGCCATTTGTGAGACCGATCGGAGGGTTTGACGATGCAAGCTAATACGGATCCACGTTACCCACAGCCCACACAGTTCATTGTTGATACTGCTGACGGAAGACACATGCAGTGGCCAGCTTACGACTATGACGATCTACTCAGGACGCTTCACTTTTACGGACACACACCAACATTCATCAAGCCCCTGACAGAATATGAAGCTGAAATACTCGCCAAAGAAGCGCAAGAGGATTTGATGCATCAATTCCGTGTGGAGTTAGAAAGAGAGCTGAAAGAATCTGCTTAAAACGGTACTGGACATAATCGAACATTACAAAGGAGAGAGTGAAATGGACAAATACGAGAATCACCGTGACGAATGGCACGAAGAGGATGCAATGAGGAAGCTTGGTATCAATCCAGATGTGAGAACTTGCGAGGATTGCGGAGATAACATTGATGATCTGCTTCCTGAGTTCGACACATGTAATTCATGCTTTTTTCGAGAAAGCGAGTGAAGAAAATGGAAATCACACACTTTGACAAATTGAGAATCAATTCAGATTCAAGCGTAAGATCAGTTTTTCTTGACGTAACAGCATTTGACCAAGGAGCCAGTAGTGGATTTATGGCAGTTGCTTATAACATTCCAAGTTTCAACAAAGAATCATACGCCAAGCACAAAACTGAAGTGAGAAGAAAGGAAAATCAAACAGGATTGTTCGTTCACAAATACTCTGATGCTGAAATTCCGGAATGGTGGAGAGATGCTGAAATCTTATATTCGTGGGAACAGGAGTGAAATACATGTACGTAGATCGCACACCAGAGTTGAATGAAAATATTGATCGCATTCTTGAACTAGCCAAAATTGCCAAATCCAAAGGGACCTTTGAAGGAACACTGAAACGTGTGTACCTAATGAACAAAGTGAAGCAATATCGCATGGAGCAACGAAAAAAGGCAGCCATTGCCGTGGCCGCCCGAGAAAGACTCTTTGAAAATTAACTTACGGATATTTTATCACGAATTAGGGAGGAATGACAGATGCAAGCGATTCGTTTAGTAGGCACCAAGGACATGGAGCATGACGAGTGGTTAGAGTGGCGGCGAAGTGGCATAGGCGGTTCTGATGTAGCTGCTATCTGTGGTCTAAGCCGTTATAAATCAGCTTTGGAAGTCTACTTAGACAAAATCGGAGAGATCCCACCTATCGCAGACAATCCAAAAATGAAGGCTGGCCGTATCCTTGAACCAGTTGTAGCTGATTGGTTCGAAGAAGAGACCGGGATACGTGTTCAAAAACAGAATTACATCTTCCAACATAAAGACCATCCTTGCATGCTTGCGAACATCGACCGTTGGGTCCCAGGAGAGAATGCAGGGCTTGAGATCAAAAATACTGGTGAATATTCACGCAATCACTGGTTTGACGGAAATACAGAAGTTATTCCAACAGAGTACCAATTACAAGCTAATCATTATATGGCTGTCACAGGTGCTGACAAGTGGTATGTAGCTGTTCTGATCGGCGGCTGGGACTTTCAATGGCGCGTGATCGAGCGTGACGAGAACCTGATTAACAGCCTTATCTCGATAGAAGAAAACTTTTGGAATTTCCATGTGAAGGCAAAGGTTTTACCGGAAGTTAAGGCACAGGATACAAACTTGATGAATTACATGTTCCCTCGTAGCGCCTCTACAAGCGTCAATATAAGCGAAGTCTACTATGACCTTGTAAATAGACTACTAGTCACGAAGACAGCCTTAAAACAGGCAGAGGAAGACCATGAAGACGTAAAAAACAAAGTTAAGCAGTTGATGGGTGAAAATGAGCTAGCGATATGGAAAGATGAAAAACTTTGTTCTTGGAAAACAAACGCACGCGGTAGTCGCGTATTCAAAATATTAGGAGGAAATTAACAATGAATATGACAAAAGCACCAACAAGCCAAAGTGGATTAGCAGGAACGTTATCAAGTATAGCTACAACAACTACAACAACACCGACCAAAGGTAAAACCATCAATGACCTATTTGAACAAATGAAGCCAGCTATTGCACAGGCTATTCCTAAACACCTTACTCCTGATCGTCTCCTTCGAATTGCTACAACCAGTATCCGCACTAACCCTAAACTAAAGGTTTGCTCACCTGAGAGTCTTCTAGGAGCCGTTATGCAGTGTGCTCAGCTAGGTCTTGAACCTTCTATCTTAGGTCACGCATACCTAATTCCTTATAAGAACAAAGGCGTAGACGAATGCCAGTTTCAGATTGGTTACAAAGGACTGATTGAGCTGGCGCGCCGCACCGGACAGATTAGCAGCATCATGGCGCAGGCTGTTCACCAGAATGATGAATTTGAATATGAGTACGGAATTAATGAGAAGTTGAGACACGTTCCAGCGGATGGTGATCGAGGGCCCGTAGTGAAGTATTACTCTTATGCCAAGTTCAAGGATGGCGGTTACTCCTTTATGGTTATGAGCCGAAATGACATCGTGATTCACCGGGATAAATTCAGCAAAGCTAAGAACTTCGGACCATGGGTAGACCACTTTGACGAGATGGCTAAGAAGACAGTTCTTAAATCTCTAATGAAATATATGCCGATCAGCGTTGAGTTCCAACGCGCAGTAGATCAAGACGAAACAACCAAATACTTCGATTCCTCAGCGGAAAATATGAGCGAAATTGTAGATGTTACGGATTGGAAAGATGTTACTGAGGAAACGACAGAGACCACGGTTGATCCTAATCAAGGCGAGCTACCCTTTTAACAGAGGGTAGTAGTTAACGGAGTTTACGAAGCCACCCATGCGCGCGTAAAAACTATTGGATTTATGAGGAGGAAGCATAGATGAGTAGAGAAATTAAGTTCAGAGTTTGGGATAACGAAAGTGAATGTTTTTTTCAAGACACAAATAGAGCATATAACGGAGTTATAGAACAATTACTTATTAGTCCGTCAGGAGACATAAACATTCGGAAAATGGATGGTATGTACCATGAATCATTATTTCCAGATCGGTTTGTGAAACAACAATACACCGGATTAAATGACAAGAACGGCCGCGAGATATACGAAGGTGATATCGTGGAGCACGAGGACTTTTCAATTGGCTGCACAGTCGATCTGAATATTACTGGCGCTGTGGTGATGGTAGACGGTTCGTGGTGTGTAGAACGAGGGAATGACGGAGATTACCTATTCACTGAAACAGGTACAAACGAAATCATCGGAAACATCAACGAATCGCCGGAGCTACTCACATGAACCGCGCTGACGCACTCCAAGAACTGGACAAGCACCTACTGGTATGCACCACGTGCCCCACGAAGCTCAACGGTACGTGGAGATCCGTAGATTATAACCGGTTGCAAAACTACTGCAACAAAGAGTGTCCTACAGGTAGATTGATGCAGGGAGTAAGAGTCACTCTGAGTGATCTGGTGAAGGATAAACGCAAAAAGAAGGGGCTGATCGCATGACCAGTGCAGATTATGAAAAGTTGGCTCGACGTGAGATAGCGGAGAACGGAAATGTATCACCTTCACTCGCCATCAAGATGCTGATACACATGAAGTCTCTTGAAACTCCAAGAGTGCAGATTGATAAGCGGCTGCTGGATCAGAGCTATGGATTCAAGGCATACAGAGAGAGGAAAGTGAGCGCATGACTAGGCAGGAACAGTTGCGCAGTGACATTGCAGGTTGGCGTAAAGAAATTGAAATGTTCGAAGACTGTTTAAGATATGCAGTCAAGTACACAGTCTTGGGAGATATCGAGCATTACGGCGATTTACGCAATACAATAAACCGCCGTATCGAGGAGGCAGAGGAAGAACTGCATTCGTTAAAGAGTGCTTAATCCGGAATGAACTCCAAAATATCGCTTATATCACATTCGAAAAATGTACACAGGGTGTTGAGAGTAGCGAACTCGATGCCCTTAGCTTCACCCTTATACAGCTTAGTCAGTGATAGCCTAGTAATTTCAGTTTCTTCAGATAGTTGACGGATACTTTTGATTTTCTTATGGCCCATTAGAATGTGCAATTTACTATTTATCATGATTTACACCTACCGTGTGGAATTTTCTACTTTATCCTACTTTGTACTATAACGGACTAATTGCCATACAGTAAAACTTTTCATCAAAATGGTAATAAAGTAGTTGCCATATGGTAGTTAGTAAGTTACAATATAACTAACAAGAGAGAGGGAGGCAAACAACATGGAAAGCAATCAAATGATGGAAGAAATTAAATTCAAAACGTTTCCTGTGCGCATGAGTTTGCAAATGAATACAGACCTTCGAAATAAAGCGTTTAAAGAAAACACAACTGTTCACCAACTGGTGTTGAAGGCTATCTACAAGGAATTGACTGGTGCAGACGAGGCGGTGTAAATAATGGCATGGATCGAGAGTCACCAAGGTTTGCCGAAACATCCCAAAACCAAGAAACTCATGCGTAGGTTGAAAGTATCTGCTCCGGTAATCATTGGTCATCTTCACATGCTATGGTGGTGGGCTATGGACTTCGCACAGGACGGTGAAATAACTCATTATGATGAGTTTGATATTGCTGACGCTTGCGAATGGAATGAAGATGCCGCTGAATTTTACTCAGCTCTGATAGAGGCTGGATTTGTAGACTGCATCGGTGAACAACGATTCATTCATGACTGGTACGACTACGCAGGGAAGTTGATCGAAATACGCAAAAAGGATGCTGAGAGAAAGCGGAATTCCAGAGGAAAAACAAAGGAGTCCGTTAGAAATCCAGAAGATGTCCGCCGGACATCCCAAGGACATACGGAGGAATCCGGTGGACAGCGTAAAGAGTCCATACGTGACCTAGACCTTAACCTAGACCTTAACCTAAATAATACTACTACTGCCGATGAAGACTTATCAAAAATAGATAGAGAGTACGCAAGAATACACAAATGCACCGGATTGAAGTCAAAGGATTGGCCGCTAGTGACATCGTTGTTAAAACAAAAGATTCCTGCAGATTTAATAATTTCCGTAATGGAAGAAAGATACGCCAAAAAGATCGATGAAGGCGGAGAAGTAAATTCATTCTCCTTTTATACAAATGCAATCAAAGAAGCTTCAGTTGGAAGAGTTGCAAAAATATCAGACAGGATGTCTCTGTTTGTCGATATCGAAAAGGGGGCCATGTAATGACAAAAGAACAAGCAGTTTTCATTGTTAAAAAACTAGTTTCGTTTTACCCGAACTGGAAGGTTGATAGGGACATCATTGGATTTTGGGTGGACAGGCTTCAACAAGAAGATTATGAGAATGTGACGGCCAACGTTGATGAATATACAACCAGCAGTGAGTACCCTCCATCCATTGCGGCGATCATCAAACCTAACTCACGGATTGAAGGAAGGCGAGAGATTGAGCGTACACGACAGAAGCTACAAGAACAGGAAGAGATCCGGAATAGCATCCCAAGAGAACTCCCATGGGTACGCGAAGGGATCAGCCGGGAGGAATGGACGAATAAGGTTATCGCTGAGAAAGCAAAGGAAGAAGGTAAGAAATGGAACACTTCAGCCTAGAAGCAGAGCAGTCAATTATCGGATCAATCCTGAAATCACCTGAACTGATCTACGAGGTAACATTACCACCGGAAGAATTCTATCACGCTGGGCATAAAATTGTGTTTGAAAAAATGATTGAGCTAAGAGACGTGAACACAAAGATAGATGTTGTATCTCTAGTGGCGAGTCTAGGTGATCAGATTCAAGAGTTAGGCGGCGCTTCGTATCTGCTAAAACTCAGTCAGTCGATTCCAACCGTTGCAAACTTCGCTTACCACGAGCAGATCGTGAGAGAGAAAAGCTTAATGCGGGAAGGAATGCGGTCGCTAGATGAAGTTTACAACGCTGGATTCGATGACCCGGCAGAGTTTGCAGCTGAGCTGACAAGTATCGCTGAGGTAATCGGTGACGGTTCAAGAAGAAAAGAAGGGTTTGTGCATATTAGCGAAGGTTTAGAGAGCCATTACAACCAACTGCAGGAAAAGAAATACTCTGAAAAGCCAGTAGGAATAAGCACAGCTGGAACCGCACTTGATCGGATCACTGGAAAGTGGCAAAAACAGTCTCTTAACATCATCGCGGCTAGACCATCGGTAGGTAAGACAGCATTTATGCTTAACAACGCTAGAAGAAACGCTCACGAAAACATGACAGTGGCCATATTCAGCCTTGAGCAGCCAGAAAGACAACTCTACGATCGGATGATTTCCGCAGAGTGCTTGATTGATGGAGATCGCATCCGAACAGGTCAATTGCTAGATGACGAGTGGGCAAAATACGTTGTAGCTTACGCAAAAATGGTCGGACTAAGCCTTTACATTGACGATAGACCGGGGCTGACGATCCAAGAAATACGATCAGCAGTAAGGAAACTTAAGAAAAAGAACCCAGACCTCATTGTCTACATCGACTATCTCCAGTTAATCAAGGGCGGTAAGAAGTTTGATAACCGGACTATGGAAGTAGGTTATGTAAGTACCAGCTTAAAGCACATGTCACGAGAGAACGACTGCCCGGTAATAGCGCTAGCACAACTTAGCCGAGGTGTAGAGCAGCGCCAGGACAAGCGTCCGATGCTATCAGATCTACGGGAGTCTGGGAACATCGAACAGGATGCAGACACCATAACATTCCTTTACCGTGACGATTACTACGACAAAGAAACTGAGAAAAAGAACATCATCGAATGCATTGTTGCAAAGAATCGCGAAGGTAGCGTAGGCACAGCGGAAATGATCAACATGAAGCAGTACGGAAAGTTCGCAGATATGGACATTAATCATCATGAGTTGCCAGATGTGCGTAGGGGAGCTTAACCAATAGAAAGGATGATAACTATGTATGCAGTATTGGAATGGAATAATGCCGGAGATCCATACGAAGCTTCTGTAATTGCAACAGATCAATCAAAATATACCGCTGAGTTGGTTGTTAAAATCACGCCACCACACTTGCACAGAGAGATTATAACGATGGAAGAATTAAAAGAAATGCAGCATCTTAAATCAATCAGTTGAGAGGATGGATTAATAATGAGAATCCTATGTAGACTATTCGGCCACAAGTACGACTACAACATGCGGAGATGGCACAAACGGTGTAAGCGGTGTGGGAAGACAGCGTTGTAAGGTAATGAACGAATAAGCGCTCTACGGGGCGTGTAGAAGGTGAGAGGGTGAAGGGAATGAACGTGCCGATATGTCCAGGATGCAAGTTGCCAATGATTAAAGATGGAATGTGGGGGCCGAATGGTTACGGATGTGTGGAAGGTTGCGGCGAGTGGTATTGGACAGCGCCGGATGATCATGAAGGGCCGGAGGGCATCGAGTCGACCGAAAACACTCAACGAAGTGAAGGCCGTATAGGGGGTTCCTATGAGTAAACTAACAAAGACCATTGAGGAAAATAAAAAGTGGAATCAACACTTTGAAGAAAATCCCGGAGACAACCTATTAACGAAACTTGAACCAGTGAATAAAACAATCAGTTACCTACTTTCTCTCCTAGAAGAAAAGGACAAAGCCCTACAGGAGATATTAGAACAGTCACCGTTCAGCGGAATCGGACCATTGAACATGAAGGATATCGCCCGTAAAGCCCTTAATACATCCTCTAACAACGAAGGAGAGATGATATGACACCGGAACGTATAGAAGAGATAGAGCTTTGGTACAGAGTTGCAGATAAAGGACAGTTGATAAAGTACGTACATGACCTGCTGGCTGCTCTAGAAGAGTCACAACAACAAATTAAGGAACTCCAGGAAGGCAATCGATCTGCTTGCGAATCCCGAGATATGGCTTATCGATCCCGAGACGAAGCTATTGTAACTAGCAATCAGCACTATAAACAGGCGTTCTTCCTGAACGAAGGATTGATAGAGGCACAGCAGACCATAGCCCGACAACAAAAGGTGATTGATTGGTATGAGAGTGGTGGAAGCATGGGTGAATTGGTTGAGGAAGGGAGCGACAAGGCATGACACAGGTAAAGGAATGGACCAAAGAACGCCTCAACATAGCACTATCGAAATTAATGGGCCGGACAGAGCCAACGGCGGTGATGGTCAACTATGACATGATCTCAAAGTATTGTGAGGACCCTGCAGCCAGCTTAGAGGTACAGGCAAAGGCTATAGAGGTATCGGCAGATAAATACGTGAGCAACCTTGATGGAATTATCAATCCTATCGCCATGCAAAACAACTGGCGCAATCATGAAATCGCTCATTTGTTGACCGCTAGCCCCCGAGAGAGGGCAGAGGCGGCATATATCACGCTTAGTAGTAAGCAGTAGATGCGTATAGCGAAGGAGGGACGCGAAAAATGGAACGAAAATATTACGAAATCAATGAAATGCAGGCAAGGCAAGCACGCAATATGTGGAGTTTTTCGGAGTATGTTGCAGGGAGCGCAACAGAGGATTACAAACAGTGCGTTGACACGGCATATTTATATGTCGAAGTCGTACCAGAACACGCGAAAGAAAAAGCCATATATTACGCTGATATGTATGCCAAAAAATTAGCGGAAAATATCAATAAAGGTTTTCGTATTGAGCTAATGTGTCCATCCGTAATGATTAGTGGTGCGGGGAATTTCCCGGTACGAAAAAAAGAAAAGCAAAACGAAGCAAGAGGGCGGCACTATGAAGAATACGAACGGATAAAAGGTTATTTAGAAAAAATCAAATGGCTTAAAAATTCAAAACCTATTGAGCCAACAGACCAGCCAAACAAAGAATATGACGGAGATTATTTTAAAGTTATAGAAAACGCGGAAATCGACCGCTTACAGCTTGTATTTGATGGCAAACCAAGCGAGAACGTCCGCAGAATACTCAAATCAAACGGCTATAACTGGTCGCCGAAAAACGAAACATGGCAACGCCAACTAACGGATAATGCAAGGGCAAGTGTGGTAAGACTTGAACGCGAAATAAAGGCAATATAAACGGCCGAAGGCCATCGTCCGACAGCATAAGCCCAGCAACGCGGGGGCCGTACCAGATCATTAAGGGAGTAGGAGTATCCCTCCTCTCCCAAAGGCAGAGTAGACGCATATAGCTTAGGAGGAAATTCCAGTGAATAAAAATGCTTTGAGCATCTATAAGGTCACCGAAATCACAATGTGGGGACACGAAGATAATCCGAGATACTTTAAATCGCCAATTGCCGCAGAGAAAGATTTCCATCGTAGAGTAAAAATAGGCATTACCCACGAAAATCTTCCTGATCGTAGTTGCAATGATGATCCTCCGCCGTGGAAGATTCGCGTGGGTAATGAAGAGAATGTGAGATTAAAGGCAACCATTCGATACTGGGATTCTTATCATACTGATTGTGGTACTGAACACGACATTAATGAATACGAGATTTTATTTGAAGAAATCGCGGTAGTTTAGTTTGCTGCACAGTACGAAGATTTAGCGGAGGAGGTATTTATCATGCTTAGTCAACAGAGATTTGATGAAACCGAAGCAGAACATGGCTGTGGATACTATCACTTATGTTGGGAGAAAGCTTGCCCTTGTGCGATTACTACCGAGAACAAAGGTTTGACTAAAGAAATTTATGATAATTTCATCGAAGAAAATCGTAGGTTGGCTGAAGAACTGGAAGAGGATGACTGCTGGGCCGACTACGAGGATTGAGTGAAGGAGGGCTAATCAGCTGTGCGCAAACTTATCTGCAAATTACTAGGACACAAAATTGTTAATAACCGCGGTCACTGGCATAGCTATTGTCTACGCTGTGGCAAAGACAAGGTTTGGGGAATGGATTAAAGATACAGGGACAGAGAGGGTTAATAGCCCTCCTCTCCCACAAGGAGGATATAAGAGATGAACGTGTACAAGGTCAATGAGTACTGGATTGCCGCAAAAGACGCTGACGCAGCTTTCGGACAATATTTGGAGGAAACAGATAGTCTGGACAATATGTATGTATCTGATCTAGTGGAAGGTGAAGAAACGGAAATAACCGTCACCATAAAGCGATTAACCACGAAAGAAATTGAAACACAAACAGTTCCTTGCTGTGAGGATGGATGCGATCGTTGCGATGGATTGAATGAACAACTTTACGACACATATCAAGAGCTGCTGACGCAGAGAACGGATTTCCCGTGCGTCCTGGCAAAAGAACTTTAGGGGAGGAAGCCCAATGACCCAAACACCCATGACCTATGAGCAACTAAAACAATCGCATGACGAGTGGAGAATGCTTGCAATGCACAACTACGGTGTGGCAAAGGCAGCAGAGTACCGGGAACAATGTTTGAAAGAGGCGTGGGAACAATTACGAGAAATCGTAAGCACCAATGCTACTGGTGGAAAGGGTGAAGATATAAACGACTACGACATTATGATTAATATGATGGATGATTTGCTGTATTTATCTTCCCTTTACCCAGATACCCCAGCACCCAAGGAGGTCAGAGATGAAAATTAAAGCTGAAGTGACTATGTCAATCAAAGGATTCTTACGCGATATGGGATTCACTGAAAGCGCAAAATTAATCAGTGTTGAAATCAAAGATAATAAGGTGGTCATTACTGCGGAGGAAGGTGCCCAATGACACTCACAAGGGAAGAGATACAAGGCATGAAGCCAGGGAAAAAGTTAAACGAGCTTGTAATGCATCATATTTTCAAAATGAAAAAGGAACCAGTAGGCGAATCATTTACGTGGGTGTATGAAGTTGATGAAAAAATAATGGATTGGCGGCCACACTATTTTAATCCATCGGCTGATATATCCGCAGCATGGGAAGTAGTAGAGAAGATGCGGCAGAACAAAATCTACTTGGATATAAGAGTGTGGCCGGATGAATATCAGGTGTTGCCCCATCAGGACGAAAACAACAAGCTCATTGAACGGTGGATTGTACAGAAATCAAGCTTGCCTGAAGCGATTGGCAAGGCTGCATTACTGGCTGTACTGAACTTATAAGGGGGCTGAGACAATGCAAACGGGAAAAACAAACAGAGGATTCGCCATTATAGAATTTGAGGATTTATACGGAGACAAATGCTCAATACAGAAATCTTCCTTGGCTACAGAGGACGCTATATGGATCGGAGTCAGTGATGCCAATCCACAAATCATGGCAAGCCAAACCCCGCAAGGAGGAACGGGCTGGGTGCCGTATGCCATACCGGAGGGTGTATTGCTGAGCACCAGGATGCACATTAATCAGGAACAAGCTAAGGAAATAATCAAAATACTGCAAAGATTTGTTGATACAGGTGACATTTAGGGGGCTGAGACCCCAATCAAAGGAGACGATCAATTATGAGTAGTGGAATCAAACGTCATCGTCGTATATCCCCTATGCCAGTAGTATCCAGCTTTCCACCACCTAATCGGCAGACAGTACACAGTGATCCGGTAGAATATACGATCACCCCGGAACAACTGGCCGAAGTGATAGAAAAGTACGGACCACCGAAAATGAAGCTGCGAGAGGCACCGAGAAGCCACTACATGTCAGGTAAGAAAGGTGGGAAGAAGAATGAAAAGCAAGTACGGGGCGAAAAAGACGCAAGTTGATGGGGAAGTATTCGATTCCCGAGCTGAAGCCAAGAGATATCGTGAATTAATGCTCCTGAAACGCGCTGGCGAGGTCACAGAGGTTGAGTTACAGCCATCATACGTATTAATGCCCGGATTCAAACACAAAGCCACAGGCAAGCGTGTACAAGCTATCACGTACAAAGCGGACTTCTTAGTTACTTATGCAGATGGACATCAAGAGATTGAGGATGTGAAGGGGATGAAGACACCTGTCTACTCGCTTAAGAAAAAGCTGTTCATGCACGCTTATCCAGACTTGCAGATACGAGAGATAAGCGCATGATGGCGGCATGGATCAACCTAGGTGAGTCCTACGAGCTTGTAAGCGAATATTGAGCCCGTGTAGGCACGCTAATAACGTTGGACAAGCAAATACATCACCGTAACTTAAAGTCGCTGTATGAGCCTCCTATTGGGTTTAGAGTAGATAAGTTTAAATTCATCGAAAAGAGACTCGTGAAGAGAAAATCAGCATGAAATAAAGTTGAAGAAAAACGAAGAAATCAAGAGATAATAGTACAATAATGGTAGTAAATATAGTATAATGTAGGTAATAATCAATAATTTGAACGTATACGAATCGAAAGGGTGAAATATGATGGATTTGAAAGCTCAGATAGAACAATTACAGCATGAACTTAATGCAGAGTACCAACGTGGAGCATTGCAGAACGGAGAGGTAATTGCGAGACTTGAAAACCGGATTGAAGAGTTGAGAAAAGAACTCGAGAAACCGGACGAGGATCCAGTGATCACCAAAGCTAACGAAGAGGTAGCATTACTCGGAACAACGCTTATGCCATTTTGCAAGAATGAGGTAGCTTATGCGGCAGTTAGACCAGCGGTAATGAACAAAATTTATTCACTTCAGGACAAACTTACCGAGTTACAAACTCATGCAGAAGCTAATGAATCTGATCTTAGAAATGAAATTAACGAATTATCTAAGCAGATTGAAGAACGAGACGCTTACATTTCTGAGCTAAAGAAAGAACTGTACGATACCAAACTATTGGCAGAAGAAAACGCGAATAAGCGTGACGCAGCAGTTCGAGAGCTTCAGGAAGCGAAACAAACTATTGAATCACTCAATGTAAAATTGGCAGCGACAGAAGTAACTGCACCTAAGACTCGTACAAACGTAGAGGGCGCTGACGTAGATGCCACTGAGAAGTTTAAGCAATCATTGCCGCTCATATACGATGTAACACCACTTGATAACCGTAGAAGTAAATTTAGTGCCAAGTTTGCAGAGACAGAAGAACCATTTGAAGACTACTACATTTACAAGGACGGAAAATATCGGGAGGTACAAGCCGAAGAGGCTGCCACGTTTCGAACCGAGTTTCTCGCCAAGCAAGAACAAGAACGTAATCATGCGGATATGGCACAACATAGCAGTGTGGAGGACGAGCCAGTAACAGTGCCAGCCTTTCGTGAAGATAGCGACAGCACAACCAGTGGATTGGATCAGACATACGCTAGTAGCGAAGTGGCAGGATCGGAAGTTAGCCGAGAAGAATTCGAAGCACTTAAAAGCACAGTGAAACGGCTGGAGAGCGCAGTATTTACAGTGAGGGAGGTAGCTTAGGCTACCTTTTCTCCTCATGAAAATAGGCGATAGAGTACTTCACAAGTCGGGATATAAAGGCACAGTAAAACGAATTGTAGATCCATGGGTATTCGTGGTTATTGATGGCATGAATACAGCTATACCGTATGGCATTGGGAGTTTGAAAGTTATCGAAGAGGAATAAAAAGTTATCTATAGGGGGGATACACATGAATTGGAAGGAATCATACGCTGATACATGCGCTGAATTGCAGATGATGAAGCTCAGAGAATTCGAACTTCGTAAGCAATGGGAAGCAGCTCATAAAGCTATGAAAGAAGGTAAAATGCCTTCGAGCATCTATTGTCATATAGATCTGGTAAAGGGACTAGAACTGTATAACGTAGCTGCTGATAAACTTAATGAGTGTGTAGATGAAGTCCAAAGATTGGAAGGAATTAAACGTCAATATGAATCATACATGGATCAATTCACAGGGTTAGATAATGTAATATTGTCCAAACGGGCACAGGGATACAGCTTGAAAGAAATAGCTGCGTTTACTGGACATTCATACGGATATATCAGAAACAAAATGGCGAAACATGACAAAGTGGTGACACAAAGTACAAAAGCATCGTGATATAATGGTTTCATGAGGAATTGGCATTCGGTAGCGCGCGAACCGCCCCTAAGTGCTGATTCCTCGTCACTTTCATTCCCTCACTGTTCACTCCTTACTCAGCGTCGATTGCTACGGGTCGGCGCTACTTTTTTTTAAAATATCAAGGTAACGGTTAACTCCGTTGCCTTTTTTGTTTTATCTACGAAGCGACCGAATAATCCCAATAGAATGGGGGCCGTAAAGGGTTGAAGCATTCAGACCGATGGATATACCTCTTATACACATCAATGTTTATAGCATACACAGGGATAATTTATTTAACGTATTACTGGAGGTGAGAGGAATGGCTGAAGGAGAAGTCAAAGTAGGACGATTGATACCAGATCTGTATGTGCTTGATACAAGCAAGTTAAAGACAATTGGAGATATCGTGTTGCTACTTGGAAACATGAACATAACAACACACGAAGGTACGCCGGGATTTGATGAGATCAAACATTTATTCAAGAAAGTATAGAGTGAGGTGAAAACAATGGCAGACTTGAGACCGCAGATTATGTTGTTTGTAACAGAGTACATCAAGAATGGTGGTAATGGCACAAACGCCGCGATAGCTGCCGGGTACAGTGAGAAATCAGCATACAGCCAAGCGAGTAGGTTGCTAAAAAGTGTTGAAGTTCAACAATATCTTAACAATACTCAACAAAGTATTAACAAGGACTTGCGTATGATGTTCGCTGAAGATGCTGTTAAGGCATATACAGTAATGCTTGAGGTGATGAACGACCCCTTAACACCACCTAAGGATAGGCTAGTTGCTGCAAGGGATTTGTTGGACAGAGCTGGTTATAAACCAGTTGATAAAATCCAAGCAGATGTGGATGCTGAAATAAGTTTCAAAGTATCATTACCGGAGGGATTGGGCGATGCCGACGATTAACATCGACTTAACCGAGTTGCCGACTCTAACTAATGATCGGTTCTATCCACTCTACATGAACAAGGATAGATACTTGGTGCTGATGGGCGGCGGCGGTTCGGGTAAGTCGGTGTTTATGGCTCAGAAGATCATCTTACGACTACTGACTGAGAATAAGCACCGGATTCTTGTACTCCGTAAGGTAGCTAAGACGCTGCGTGAATCAGTGTTTATGGAGCTTAAGAACGCTATATACCGTTGGGGATTAGAGAAACTGTTCAAGATACCTAAGGGAACGAGTTCAGAACTACACATAAGCTGCATCAACGGTAACGAGATCCTATTTGCAGGGCTGGATGATGTAGAGAAGCTAAAGTCTATATCAGGCGTTACTAGCGTGTGGATGGAGGAAGCAAGCGAGTGTTCACCGGAAGACTTCAGGCAGCTTGATATCCGGTTACGCGGTAAGACAATCAATTACAAGCAGATGATGATTACCTTTAACCCTATTGATATTAATCACTGGCTTAAGCGTGAGTTCTTCGATCAGCCTAAACCAAATGCCACAACGATCCATAGCACATACAAGCATAATAAGTTCTTGGACGCTGATGCTATCAAGGTTCTAGAGGCGTTCAAAGAGACTGACCCATACTTCTATCAGGTGTACGCGCTTGGTGAGTGGGGAGTACTTGGTAAGACCATATTCAACGCTCAGAAAGTTAGTGAGCGCATCTCATACCTTCGCGACCATGATCCATTGGTGCAGCGAGGGTATTTTATTTATCAGAAAGATGCAGCTGATAAGATCCTTGATACCACTATTCAGTGGATTGAGGACGAGAATGGGTACATCAAGATATTTGAGAGACCACAGCCGCAAATACCTTTTGTAATTGGCGGTGACACGGCTGGTGATGGTTCAGATAACTTTACTGGTCAGGTGATTAACAACGTAACAGGCAAGCAATCAGCCGTCTATAAGAACCAGTTTGATGAAGACTTATACGCCGAGCAGATGTATTGCCTTGGTAAGCATTACAATAATGCACTAATCAGCATCGAAACCAACTTCAGCAGCCATCCAGTAAAGGTGCTCAGTCGATTGGGATACACAAATCAGTACATCAGAGAGCGCGAGGATACCTTTACAGGTTCCATTACAAAGGCTTATGGCTTCCGGACAGATAAACTTACTCGACCATCAGCAATTGCAGGACTGGTAACCGTTGTACGCGAGTCAGTCAATTTGATCATGGATGTAGACACGTTGAATGAAATGTTAACCTTTGTCCGCAACGAAAAGGGACGACCTGAAGCACAGGAAGGCGCTCATGATGACCTTATCATGTCGCTGGCTATTGGCTATTACAGTAGAGGACAACAGGATAGTACGCTGCTTCAGAAGGCGATTGAAGTACCAGTCACACCATTTCCATTTCGTACAGACGAACCAACTGGAGGCGATTATTTAGGATGGTAAAACAATACGGTAACTGGTGCAAGACTAAAGGAACGTTAGAAGACATGCCAAAAGGATTGGTCGACGAGATCATAGACATGATGTATGAACAGGCAACAGAAGAACTGGCAGCCGATGGCATTGTCATAGCAAAACATACCGTTGAGTGGCATGTTGACCAGATGGATGATGACCATGTAAGAGTGGCTTGGAAGGCAGTGATATAGGGATGAAGGAAGCAAATGAACTCGGTGAGCTCCTGAAGCTCCCGAACTTGGAAAATGAAACAATCACATTGATCAATGCTAAAATGCGCGAGTTCATAGGTGAGGTTAAGCCAACGCCACCAGAGATCAAACAAGAGATTGAAACGGTAGTAGCTGAGTGGTTAGGCGGCGCTAAAGGGGGTGAGTAGATGTCAGAAGCATTAGATAAGCTAGCTGGTGAAATGGAGAAGCAATATAAAGATGGCCTATCTTATTTGCGTAAGATGGGCTTTCTTGATAAATGGCCAGAGTATGAGCGATTTAAGTCTGGTGACCAATGGCCTGCCGCAACAGCTCGAACTAAGTCATTACCTCGTCCGGTATTCAACCTGATCAAGATGATCGAGACGCACAAGGTCGCTAATGTCATGAGTGAGCAGATCAATATGCTGTTCAGCCGGGAAGAGGCAGACGAAACGCAGGGGCAGGAAGATATCGGTGATCTGTTCAGCCGTTACTCTGCTGCCACTTGGGAGAACATCAAGCAGGATGATATCAATGAGGAAGCCTTGGATATAGCAGCCAACACCGGGACAGTAGCAGTGCATTATTACTACGATATGAGCATCAAAGGCGGCGTGCAAATGCCATATATCGGAGAGATGCAAGGTGAGGTTATCGACCCTATCAACATCTTCTTTGGTAATGAGCAACAGCGTAACGTGCAGCGACAGCCGTACATCATCATATCCAGCCGTGAGAGTGTCAAGAGTGTCCGAGATTATGCCAGAGGTAATGGCATGAGTAAAGACATGGTATCTCAAATCAAGCCAGATAAGGATACGCAGGACGAAGGTTACGACATGGCTAAGACTGAGGTTGCAGATAGCGGAAAGGTGACTGTGATTACACGATACTGGAAGGGTAATGGTGGCAAGATCATGTTCAGCAAGGCTTCTAGTGGAATGACCATTAAAAAGCCTACTGACACGATGCTGAGTCGTTACCCAATCGCCGTGATGCAATGGGAACGCCGTAAGAAGTCTATACGCGGTATCGGTGACACTGAGGGGCTCATACCTAACCAAAAGGCTATCAATACACTGGTAGCTATGCAGATACTCTCTGTACAGCTTACAGGCTGGCCTAAGCTGATCTATAAAAAGGGAGCGATTGACCCGAGCAAGATAACCAACGCTCCTGGTGAGATGATTGAGGATCACTTACCTGTAGGTCAGGGTGATGGTGCTAAGTATCTTACTCCCGGTAATATCAGCGCTGTGGCTGGTAACCTAGTTGAATCTATATTAGCTTACACTCGCCAAATGACAGGCGCTGACGAAGCTTCTACAGGTTCCGCGCCGTCTGCAGACCTCAATGCAACAGCAATTATGCTTCTACAAAAGGCTTCTGCTATTCCAATTGAGTCCATTAAGCGGCGTTTCTACTCGTTTATCGAGGACATTGGACGTATATGGGAGGACATTTGGAAGGTTAAGTACAACTTACCGCGTCAAATTAACCTTAAGGATGATGATGGCGAAGATTATTCAGCTGTATTTGATGGATCTCAGTATCAAGATGTACCTATGCAACTAAAGATTGATGTCGGGCCATCATCCACTTACTCCGAATCACTCATGCTTTCCAGCTTAGACAAGGCGCTTGATCGCGGTGACATCGACTATGTGCAGTACCTCAAGTACGCACCGCATGCAGTCGTACCGTTCCGAGACAGGCTCATGAAGGAGTTGGAAGAGAAGAAGGGTATTGTTGGTCAAATGGAACAATTGATTGCGTCCATGCAGCCTGAGGAGAAGCAAATGTTTGATTCATTGCCACCAGATCAACAGTTTATGTTCCTACAGCAGAACATTCTTGCACAACAGCAGCCAACAGCCGTACCAAATCAACCACAAGTAGTTGGTATGTAAAACGATGGGACCTTCGCAGAGCAGCGTGGGTCCCTTTCTATATACAAATTTGCCCCAACCATAGGGCAAGGAGGCGTTACACATGGAAGAAACCGCCAACCATAGCGGCATTGAAGCACAAGAAGCACCTGTCACCGAAGTGACTGAGACGATAACAGCACCCGAAGGAGAGTCTTCCCCACCACAGGAAGAGCCAAGAGGGATAAACGTTAAGTACAACAAAGAAGATCGCTTTGTGCCAGAGGATGAGGTACCGAATTGGGTTCAGAAAGGTTTGAACTACGATAAGGTATCCGAAAAAGCCCAGCAAGCCGAGCGATACCAGCAGATGTTAGAGCGTACAGCTAAATTTTACGGGTTTGATAGCCACGAAACGTACATGACAGCACTAGAACAAGCCGAAACAGACCGCCGCATCCAAGAAGAAGCCGATAGATTAGGCGTATCTGAAGATGTTATTCGTGATTACGTACAGCCGCTAAAAAGTGAGCTCGACCAGCTTAAACAGCGTGATCAACAGCGTTCTGAGGCTGATCTTATCCAGAGGGTAGAGACGCAGATCGCCAGCATGGAGAACGATGTAACGAACTACCCGAACTTTGCTCATTACAAAGTAGATGTAATCAACATGGCAGCCACCAAAGGTTACAGCCTTGATGATGCTTACAAAATACTCACTTATGACTCGCGGGTAACTACCGCATCGCAACAAGCCCAGCAGGAGGCTATACGAAGACTGCAACAAAATGCCGACAGCTCAACAGGTGCATTGGGCGCTGACGCACCAGAACAAGCCACAGGATACTTGGCTATGTCTAAGGCAGAGCGTAAAGCGTTCCGAGAAGCCAATAAGCGCGGACAACCATACTAAGGGGATGACTAACCATGGCAACATCAGTACAAGGGTATAACGCAACAGCAGGAGTAAACGCACTAACAGCAGAGCAACACACATATTTCCAAGACGAGATGCTTGAGAGACTCACACCGGAATTGGTGTGGACAGAGTACGGGGAAAAGAAAACCATCCCTAACCGCAAAGGAGCTACAACCAACTTCAGACGCTTGAACTCACTGGCTGTATCCACTACAGCACTGACAGAGGGCGTTACACCTGATGGAGTTAATTTGGATATCGTAGCAATCAACGCTACTGTGTCGGAGTACGGCAGCTGGACAAAGATTTCTGAATTCATCAATATGACTGGTTACGACCCAATCCTTACTGAAGCATCAGGCCTGATGGGTGAAAACGCTGGTGAATCCATCAACGTAATTACTCGTGACATACTGGCAGCAGGAACGAACGTAGTTTATGCAGCTGGAAGGGTATCACGCGTTACTGTAACAGCAACTGACAAGATCACAGCCGCAGACATCTTGAAGGTACGCCGCGCTATGAAGCGTAATAAGGTTAAGCCTATTAAACTACCAGGCGGTGGATCTGGATATGTCGCACTGGTTCATACAGATGTAGCTATGGACTTAATGCAAACGCAAGAGTGGAAGGATCAAAACACCTATGTTAAAACTGAGAACCGCGAAAACGGTATGCTCGGTAAGATGTACGGAATCTACTTCAAAGAGGTTGACGAAGGAGTTAAATTCCCGGGTGCTGGTGCTGCTGCAGCTGACGTATACGGAACAATCTTCCTTGGTCGCGGTGCTTATGGTCTTCCTGACATTGGTGGTAGCATGAAGCCTGATATCATCGTTCACCCTGCTGGATCTGCTGGATCTGCTGACCCATTGAACCAGTTCAACACTGTTGCTTGGAAATGTGCTTTCACTGTAGTACGTCTTCAAGAACTCGCAATTGTCCGTTACGAATCTGGAGCATCAGTATAATAGAGGGGCCTAGCGCCCCTTTTTAATTTGAGGAGGAATTTAATCATGGCAGCAAAAACAGAACAATCCATGGAGCAAGAAGCGGCATTAGCAGAAAAGAGTGCAGCACAACAATTGAAGGAAATGCCGAAAGTAAGTATCACAATCCCTGATGATCCACAGAACCCTTCAGATAAAGTGGTTCCAATCGGATTCAATGGCGTAGTTTATACAGTTCCTCGCGGTATTCCGACTGAAGTACCACAAGCAATCGCTGAGATTTGGACTGATTCATATGTACGTACTCGCGCAGCTAACAATCGCATCGAAAACAGCACCAAGCAAGAAATTAAAGTAATGTGACAGAGGCCCCGCAATGGGGCTTTTTTGTCTATTAAGGGGTGATAACGTGACACTACAAGAAATAATTGACGAGATTGCCGAGAAGTACCCACATGGCCTGTCCAATGATAGCGTGATCCGTAAGGTAAATCAGGTACAAAATGAACTGTTTCGGACAACATTTCCGATTAGAAGCCTTGCTATATACAACCTTCAAAAAAATGTCTTTGCTTACAACTTACCTTTCCCAAAAACCAGCTTAGTTGGCGTGTTTGCAAACGGTGTTGAGCATAGATACCAGGACGTGCGCAGGAAGTCGAACACGCCATTCTATTACTTTGTAGGAACAACAGGGTTTGCTCTCTACCCAACACCTACCGAGGACGTTGTGGGCGGTCTCACGCTGTTTTACAACAAATACCCTACACAACTAAACTTCAATTCATTATCTGCTGCACCAGAGCTTGATGCAGACTTTCACATGTTGTTGGTATACGGTGGATTGGTGCAGATCACTGAGAACTTTAACGATGTGGCGATGGTGAACAATTACACTGCCAAATACAACGGATTGATTGAGGAATTCAACAAAGTCAACGATGAAACACCGGATTACCTTGTTATTGAAGATGTCATGGGGGGGTTGTTATGAGTTCACAATACGATATTACACAGCAGTTCCTTAATGGTGGGGTCATACCAGCGGATCTGGTGGGGCAGGAGTCGGTATCTAAAACATATGTGGACGGACAAATAAGCTCACAGGATGCTGAAATATCTGTTATAGCAGGACTGGCAGCAACAGCTCAGAACACAGCAAATGTGGGTGTTAGTGCTGCTGGTGCAGCTCAATCTACAGCTAATACCGCAGTCGGTGCGGCGGGAACGGCGCAATATACAGCAGATGTAGCACAAACACGGATCAATAATATCGTAGCCAGTGCTGGCGATAGCAATACAGAGATAGTGGACGCACGTCAGCCAGTTGAAGGTGCTGCATTTCCTGTATTGGGATCTAGACTGAATAATTTTGATGCACAGTTTGCAGAAAAATCGATAGATATGATCAATGTGAAATCACTTGGAATTATAAGTGGAGACAACTCTACTTCCATAAAATCTTCGAATGCAGCTATATTAAAAAACCATATTGAAAATAATCCGGCAACCAATTATTATTTTCCTCCCGAGAGTTTTTATTTTGACGAAGTGCGGATAACAAAAACAGGAATTAAAGAAGTGTATTTGATTGGAGAATCCAAAATGTTATTCTCTAATACCGCGCTTCAATCAAGGATATTGACAGAGGGTAAAAATTTCATATTAAGAGACCACCCTACAGATGTTGATTTTAAATTCATTGTCCAAGGAATTTCTTTCTACTCTTCGAACCAACAAGGTAGATGCTTATCAGCTGTAAATACCTATGAAACAAGCTTTAAATTTAAGGATGTATTGTTCATAAACTACGATTATGGTTTTTATGCTCCGCAGTATTCGAGCGGATGTTACGGTGAAAACATAGCTATACACCAAAACCACTATGGTATCTATTCAGAGTTGGAATCTCATTTCACCATAATCAATAAGGTTTCCATGAACTTCAATGTTGTAGGTTTATACCTTACTGGATTTCAAACGTATATCAGGAACGTGCATTATGGTGTTGGATATGTAGGCGCTGACGCTGCTAATTTCTCAGAATATGTAGGCATATATACTCAGCTAGGAACAACTATAGACGGGTTTTATGCAGAAGCTTATGGACAAAATCCCTCAAAAGCAGTTTTTTTTAAGATTGACTTTCCCGGTTTTGATGCTGTCTTGGTTAGAATAAATAATGCTGCGTTCCCAAATGGTGGAGATACTGCCGGAGCTAAACACATAAAAATCACTAACGCTCGTCCACCGTATGGAACGTTAGCTTTTCCGAATAACAAGACTGTTTTGGAAATAACAGGTAGTAATGTTGAAGGACTTAATCTTCATACCGGAGGAACTACTCTTGTGAGAGGAGTTAAAATTAACGGCGACAACTACTTTAAAAACGCAAACTTTGCGGTGTTCAATAACGAAGAGTTGTTTGTAAATACAACAACAACCACCAAAGGTATTGATAACACATCTGGTGGGTTGACAATAACGCACATGCAGTTTCTTACTTCAGACATACAAGACTATACATTGTTTAAAAATAGTACTGATACAACTTCAACAGGAATGTTGTTTGATTCAACATTAGGCACAATTCGTTTTTTAAGTCCGGGAAAATATTCAATAAAATACAAGATTGAAGGAAAGGTTACTGCTGACGGAACTTATACTTTAGGTTACAGATTTAGAAACAGTGCAGGGACATATGAAGTTAAACGTCTTAAAAAAGTAGTGATTTCTAACCTATCTTTAGCTGATAACGGAGAAATAGAGGTAGATACTAATGGTCAATCAGGGTTTTATTTTGGATTCATTAAAAATGATGGTGCAATGATAGCTGATGCTGACTTTGGGACATTAGCGATCAAGTTGCATTTAAAACAGATTGGTTAAGGGGGATGCAGATGCGTAAAGTTGATAAGGTAATAACCATTCAAAAGATATCTCAAAAAACAGAGACAATTACACAAGAAGTAATAGACTCTATTTATGAAGTTAAAAATTTAGAATCTATCACTGTTACTGTTTCATTGATTAATTCTGTTGGAGACAAAGTAAAGTCTGAATCTCATGAAATTGTCGGAGATAACTATAGGCTTCTTATGAGCGATTCGCCAAACTTTGCTCCTAATAAGCCAGAAAATGAATATCGTGAAGTAGACTTGTGGCATGTTATTGATTTGATTAATGCTTAGACGGTCCATACTGTGCAACAAAGGAGGTCACAATGAAACCATGGCCATCATCACCAGATAGAATTAAACCAGTAGTCATTACATTGGCAGATGGCATTAATCAAGCAGTAGAGTCCATAGAGATTGCAGACGGTCAATGTACTGATGCAATCAACGTGGACTCTTTTATTTACCCCACACTTCAGGTACGTGACGGTTACGCCTTGCACAGCACGCACACAGGCTATATTAACCGTCTATTTACCTTCCTTGGTGTTTGGTACTGTGGCAATGAAAGAGGCTTATACAGGTTCACAGGATCATCTTGGGCGGCAGTATATGAGTATGGTGATTCCAATAATGAAAGGCTATGGGATGCGGCGATGTTCTTCGATGGATCAAAGCTGTACTTCTTAGACGGATCACTTCAGTTGCAGCAGTGGGACGGTACAACACTCACACCAATGAGCTCAGCGCCAGCAGCTAGTTCATTACTTACTACTCACGCCAACCGGTTCTACTTAGCGAATCGCAATGATAATCTGTTGTCATACTCCGGATTGCGTGACGCTGCGGACTGGACGAGCACCAACAAGTACACGGGGACTGGTAAAATAACCGTTGAAACACCAGACGGAGAGAAGCCAACCGGACTGATAGCCTACGCCGATCATGTGATACTCTTCAAAAAGTACACGCTGCATGAATTATACGGTGAGGATTCAACCAACTTCCAGATGCAGAATCCCTATGGTGTAGGCTGTATCTCAGATCGGACGCTAGTACCGACGAATGCAGCACTATATTGGCTGGCTTCAGACGGTGTATATGCTTACTCCGGTGGAGCGACACCAGTTAAGATCAGCGACCAGATCAAGAATTACATTGCTTCCATAAACCAAAGCTACGCCCGTCACTGTACCGCTGGTACTGATGGGCGTTTCTTGTATCTCTCACTTGTAACTGGTGGTAATACCATACCTAACGTGACTCTTAAGTATGACTTACAGGGTGGGCGCTGGTGGCCTTGTAGCTTCGTGGCTACATCTTACTTCCTCAACGGTCAAACGCCCTATATCGGAACCTCAGATGGTCGCGTGCTTCAAATGGGCGGTGCTACTGATGGCGGTAACGTGATTAACTGGTCTATCGAGACTAAGCCATTCTCTGAAGGTGATGAAACGGTACGCAAGACCATTAACCGCATATGGGTGATAGCTGATATCGAGCCGGGATCAACGCTTAATGTGGCTTATGCTGGTGGTACGGAGGGCGGCGCGTGGAACGTGGTTAACTCTATCACAAACGGTACTGGAGTGATACGAAGTACGCGCATCCCCGTTATTGTGCGCACACCTGAAACGTGGTATCGACTGAAGCTATACGGCACAGGGAAGGTCAAAATACACCGCATTGTGCGTGAAGTATCAAGGAGGAATGCTTAATGGCTAATGTGAATTTACCGAATACCGATGGCATGACAACAATGGATGAGCTTAGAAACGCTGTCGGTAAAATGACCAAGGAATTATCATGGCTGCTTAATAACCTAGACACGCGGAATGTGAATGAACTTAATGCAGAGGTGATTATAGCCAATACGATCACTGCTGATAAGATGGATGTGAATGAACTATCAGCGATTACAGCAAACTTAGGGCACATCACAGCAGGGTTGATTGAGTCTATACGTATATTCGGGTCATATATTGCAACGCGTAACGGTGCTTTTCCAAGGGCTGAGCTCAATAATGTTGGAGATCTTATAGCGGTTTATACGAATGCAAATAACTATTTGACAATTGAGCCAGGTATTACGGATGAACCTGTAATAACATATCGTAATGGTGGATCCCCTTCACTTGTAATAGGACCAGCTTTTGGTTTTTCAGTGGTTCTATCAACATCAGACATATTAATGGGTACAAATAACGGATCTTTACAGTTGCAGTGTGGATCTGGACCTTTTGATAACATAACCGTTCCTAATTGGGACAGGCTTGTTAACCCTATGACTGGCTTGAGTCTGCAAGATGAATTAGATTCACTTCGAGCAGAATTAGCTGGGAAAGCTGATATTTCACACTCACATACTGTCAATCTTGGAACTCATAATCACGGCATTGCTGGTGCAGTTAACTGGGGAGGAACCTTCTCAGTATCCTAATAGGATGGTACAATTAGGAAAAACTGTTACGGAGGTTGTCGAATCATGAAAAAGTTAATTACAGGAGCAATTGCAGGGGCGCTATTGCTAACAAGTGTGTCAGTATTCGCAGATTCTGCTAGTTTAGTAGGAAAGAAAGTTCAAGGATTATTCACAGTTGAACAAAATGGGAAGAGAATCGCTGACGCAGTTATCATTGATGGCACTGCATATGCTCCTGTAAGAGCTGTTTCTGAAGCTGCAGGGGTTGAATTAAAGGTAGAAGGGAAGAAAATTCTAATGTTAGAGTCCAAATCAGAAACAACAGTAGCTGAATCTAGTCCATCACCTACGGCAACACCATCAAAAACCGAAACGGACATTATCAAAGAAAAAGCAAGGAATATTCAGATCGAGATAAATAAACAGCAAACTGCAGGTATGGACATATATTTGAAACTAATTAATGATAAAAACAATACAGAGTTAAAAGAAAAATATGAACAATATGATAATAGTATTAAAGGATTACAAGAGGAATTGAAAGTGTTGGAACGCCAACTTGCTGAACTACAAAAATAACCATAAACTATTGCCCTACCATGCTACACTTAAGGAAATAATAGAACGGCCAGAGGACTCCATTAGGGGTCCTTTAATTATGAGGAGGATTATACAATGCCAAAAGAAACCCAAGAAAAATTGAATGAGACAATCGTATTATTGTGTGAAGATGTGCAGACCTGTGTTAATATTGGAATAAAAAATGGAGGCCACGTGGTTGGATTCCCCAACCTACCCGACCTCCTAAATTCGATTGCAAACCTTGTTAATGCTTCAAAATGTTAAGTATGAGGATTTAATACTGCTTGATAAACTATTTTGTAGAAATTAGAGATTTCCTGAGCGTTTAAGGTATTAACTTCAGTAGTAGTTTTCGTTAAATCTTTTCCTTCTACGGAAATAATACCGTTTTGAATTGCTGCAATAACGATCTCTTTTGCAATCTCAGATTGACTTTGTGACATATGTAAACACCTCCTTCCCGACACTACATTTTATAGTAAATGGTAAAAAATGAATAGGATTTATTTGGTAGGGCCTCGTATGAGGTCCTTTTTATATTGCAAAGGAGTGATAAGATGGCGACGATGATAGGTAACGGCGTAGTAGACTACAACACAGCTGAAGCAGAAGCTAAGAAGAAACTGGTGGCCAACCAGCTGAAGATCAACAATGATCCTAACTACGTAGCTAGCGAGCAGCAACGCGCCTTACAGGTGATAGCCGAACGTCAGAAACAAGGGTTGGACGTTACCGGACAGCAAAAGTATCTAAATAACCAACTTGGATATAAAGCTCCAGCAGCAAACACGGCGGCAGCATCTACGCCCACAGCAGCATCTAGCACACCAAAGAATAACACCCAACAAGGTTCCGAGTACCTGGAACAGATGAAAGCTATCGCCAACCGGACGATTACTCCATATTCATATAACCCCGATGCTGATCCAGCATATCAAGCAGCATTAAAACGGGCTGCGGCTAATATCGAAACGGGTAACTCACAGGCACAGGCTGAAATGAACAAACGCGGAATCCTGAACAGTACCATTACATCAGATCGAATGGGTGAGATAGCCTCACAAGAGATGGGTAACGTCGAAACGAACATAGTTCCACAACTGATGCAAGCTGATTATCAACGATATTTAGATAGGATCAATCAAGAGCAACAACAATTTAGTAACCTTGGATCGCTGGCGAATACGTCGTTCAGTGAGGACCAACGGGCGATTGATAACACTAATACTCGTGCTGGATTAACTGGTTATCTCTCAGGTGGGGAAGAAGCTCAGGGTCTTGTGAGCCAACTACTGAACCTAAAACAGCAAGCTGAGACTAAAGGTATTACAGCAGCTGAACGTAATAAACTGAGTAATCAGGCTGATGGTATCCGCGCTATGCTATCACAGATGGGTGTTGATGCAAGCCAGTATGCTTCAGGAGTGAACTACAATACTGCTAGTCAGGTAGCTCCTACAATTCGTACACTTGCTGGTCAGGATTCGGACAGAGCAGCTAATGCACAAACATTCAATCAGAACCTTGCTACACGCCAGCAGGATACATCAGAGAAGCAATATAACGAAAGTTTTGCTTATCAGAAAGCACGTGATGCAATCTCTGATAAACAATGGAAAACAAAGTTTGATGAAGATGTTCGTCAATATGGCCTTAACTATGGACTGCAAAGTCTTGCACAAGAAAACGATCAGTCCTATCGTCAGGCTCAACTCGCGCTGTCTCAAGACGATAATTATCGAGCTTGGACACAACTAGATTATGAAACTTCACAACCACAAACCACTAAATACTCAGGCCTAACGGCTAATCAGGTACTGAACAATGTAAAAGAACTGTACCAAGAACCTATCATGAAAACTGAAACTGACCTTAGAGGCAATACAACTCAGGTCCCAACAGGTAAGACTCAACTAACTAAAGACCCTGCCAAGCTCACACAAATGTTTGAATCTGTAATAGGTGCAGGGCTTAATGAGACTGAAACTAAACAGATTTTACTATCCCTTGGAATGTCTATGAAAGATATCGAAGCGAGAGCGAAATCGTACTCGGGAAACTGACTAGCCCCACAGCTAGTGCTAGTGGGGCTAAGTTGAACAGCAGTTTAGGAGGTTCGCTTAAAAACTCAGGGGACATATTTGCGGCAGCTGGTAAAAAGTACGGTGTTGATCCGGCTCTCTTAGCTGCAATTGCTGTACATGAAACTGGTAATGGTACGAGCAACGCTGTTAAAAACAAGAACAACGTTGGTGGAATGATGGGTAAAAACGGACTTATGACCTTTAGTAGCTTAGAGGAAGGCATTGACAAGATGGCATCTAACCTTAAACGAAACTACTTTGATAAAGGTCTGACAAGCATTGAAGCAATTCAGAAAAAGTATGCTCCGGTTGGCGCTAGTAATGACCCTACAAACCTTAATAGTAACTGGGTGAATGGAGTTAAGAAATATTACAAGATGTTTGGGGGTTAAAAAATGTCAATGTTTGATGCGGCACGAAATAAAATACGCGGTGAAGAAGCTAAACAAAGAGTTTTAGATCGCGTATATAATCCCAAACCAACGGAACCGGAAGAAGTGGAAGACATGTTTTCTTCTGTTAGAAAACATTTGGCTAACCCTTCTGCTACACCTCAGGCGCCAGCGACAACTGTCGCAGCTCCTGAGGTTACAGTTAATCCAATCACCAAAAAGGTGTTGGAATCTACTTTAAACAGCGTTATGAATCCACAGGTTAAACCTTCAACAAAAAAAGAATCACTCGGATCAAAACTGATGGATGGTATACAAGGATTTAACGCCTTTACAGACCGTGCGAAGTCAGCTGCTACATTTGATCTTACTGGTTTAGTTGATCAGATGTTTACTAAAATAGGACCAGAAGAAGCAAGAAAAGCGCAACAAGAATCTATAGATCGAGCTAAAAATGTTAAGGGTGGAGTTGTCGCTGATGTAGCCGGTTCCTTATTGAGTGGCCAAGGTGCGTATAAACTTGGCGGTGAAATAGTAGGGCCGCTTATTAAAAATGCACCAAAATTAGTCCAACAACTTGCAAAAGGTGCTGCAGCAGGTGCTGCATTCGAAGTACCTAGACAGACTTCTCAAGAGATTGCAGAACGTTTTGGTGGGGATAAACAAAGTATGAATCAGAGACTCAAAAACGTAGGTATCTCTACGGCATTAGGAGGGCTTACTGACCTCGGGATTGGTGTTGGTGGTGCTGCTTCTAGAGGTATAGCTAATCCAGTACTTGGTAGAGCTGTTGGCGGTGGTATTGGATTAGGCAGTGTTGGTGCGGCGCTTGGTGCGGCTAACGAGTTTCAAGAAGCTTCAAGCGGTCAACAACAGTCTATAGGTGGTCGTATTGGAGATGTAGCAAAATATGCAGGTGCTGGTATTGGATTAGGCGCTCTAGGAGGTGCAGCATCTGGAAAGTTATTCAGACGTGGTTCAACTGGTCAACCTG
>Ga0213823_1000388_pt1 | contig 39385 bp, 39 predicted proteins | sample MC6MC0907MG_FD_179887 | JGI IMG/M metagenome (GOLD analysis project Ga0213823, IMG submission 179887) | Enriched soil aggregate microbial communities from Iowa State University, Ames, United States - MC6-MC0907-MG | ecosystem: Environmental > Terrestrial > Soil > Unclassified | place: USA: Iowa...
GCCCGAAGCCCTTGACCTCGGTGACCGTGATCCCGGTGACGCCGCGCTCGGCCAGCGCTTCGCGCACGTCGTCGAGCTTGAACGGCTTGACCACCGCCATGACCATCTTCATCCGTCTGCACTCCTGTCTCTCAGGCTGCGAGGATAACGCCTGTCCGCCGGTGAACGCGATGCGCGCGGTCAGTGCCGCCGGCAGCGTGGCGGCTTATCCTTGGCGCATACCCCGCGGAGCCGCACCATGATCGACCTCAACCACCTCGATGACCTCGCCCGCCGCCTGAGCGACATGGTCCCCCCGGGCCTGCGCCAGTCGCGCGAAGAACTGCAGGCCACCTTCAAGACCGCGCTGCAGGCCGGGCTGGGCAAGCTGGACCTGGTGACCCGCGAGGAATTCGACGTGCAGCGCGCCGTGCTGCTGCGCACCCGCGAGAAGCTGGAGGCGCTGGAGAAGGCGGTGGCCGAGCTGGAAGCGCGTGGATCGGCTGCGCCGCGCGAGTAAGCCGGGCTTGCGCTGACGCGCGTCAGGCATCCTGCAGCACGAACCGCTCGATCGCCAGCGCCACGCCGTCCTCGGCGTTGGTCGCCGTCTCGAAGCGTGCGGTCTGCTTGACCGCCGGAATCGCGTTGCCCATGGCGACGCTGGTCCCGGCGAACTGCAGCATGGTCAGGTCGTTCTCCTGATCGCCCACGGCCATCACGTTGGCCCGGTCCACGCCCAGATGGGCGGCCAGCTTCTCCAGGCTTGGCCCCTTCCCTGCCCGGTGGTCGAACACCTCGAGGAAGAACGGCGCGCTCTTGAGCACCGCGAAGCGGTCGGTCAGTTCCGAGGGCAGGCGCTGGATCGCAGCATCCAGCACGGCGGGTTCGTCGATCATCATCAGTTTGATGAACTGCATGGCCGGGTCCATCTCCTCGACCCGGCGATACGACAGTGGCACGTTCGACAGGTGCGAATCGGCCACGGTGTAGTGGCTGATGTCCTGGTTGGGCGTGTACATGCGCCGGCCATCGAGCGCCTGGAAGTGGATGCCCAGCTCGCGCGAAATCCGCTCGCAGAAGATGAAATCATCGAAGCTCAGCGGAAACTCGACCACGCGCTGGCCGCTGCCGATGTTCTGCACCAGCGCGCCGTTGCAGGCGATGCAGTAATCCTGCTCGCCCTGGATACCCAGCTGTTGCAGGAACGGCGCCATGCCAGACACCGGGCGACCGCTGGCCAGCACCACCTGCACGCCCTGCGCGCGGGCGCGGGCGATGGCCTGCATGACCCGGGGCGTGAGCGTGTGTGCGGGATCGAGCAGGGTCCCGTCCATGTCGATGGCGACCAGTTCGATGGGACCGGAGCGGTGGTGCATATCCATGGTGTTCGACGGCGTGGTGCGTGGGGGCATCCAGTCTAGCGGCAGTACCGGATGCGGTGGCGGTGCTTGCCTACCCCGTGGCGCGGCAAGCGCTGATGGATGGGTTATCCATGTGCTGCCATTGTGTTCGGCATGCCGCAGACCCCGGAAACAACCGCATGAGCCTCGCGCTGGTGCACAGCCGTGCCCGCGCCGGTGTAAAAGCCCCCGCCGTGCGCATCGAGGTGTTCCTGTCCGGCGGGTTGCCGCACACCCAGATCGTCGGGCTGCCCGCTGCCGCCGTGCGGGAATCGCGCGACCGCGTGCGCGCCGCGCTGATCTGCGCGCGGTTCGAGTTTCCGCAGCGGCGGATCACCATCAACCTGGCCCCGGCCGATCTGCCCAAGGAGGGTGGCCGATTCGATCTGGCGATCGCGCTCGGCATCCTCGCCGCCAGTGGCCAGATCGATGCGCAATCCCTGAACAAGTACGAATTCCTGGGCGAACTGGCCCTCACCGGCGAGCTGCGCGGTGTCGACGGTGTCCTGCCTGCCGCGATCGCAGCCGCCGGGGACGGCCGGAGCCTGATCGTAGCTGCCGCCAACAGTGAAGAGGCGGCGTTGGCCCAACATGCCGACGTACGCATCGCCCAGACGCTGCTGGAAGTCTGCAGCGCCCTTGAAAGCGGCACGCTGCCACCGGCTGTGGCCGCCGCCACGGTGCCGGTCAGCATTCCCGACCTGCGCGATGTGCGCGGGCAGCTGCAGGCGCGCCGGGCGCTGGAAGTCGCGGCGGCCGGCGGGCACCACCTGCTGCTGCTCGGCACGCCAGGCTGCGGCAAGACGCTGCTCGCGTCGCGTCTGCCCGGCATCCTGCCCGCGGCCAGCGAGCTCGAGGCCCTGGAAGCGGCGACCATTGCCTCCTGCAGCGGCCAGGGCATTGATGCGGGGCGCTGGCGGCAGCGGCCCTATAGAGCGCCGCACCATACCGCCAGCGCGGTGGCGCTGATCGGCGGCGGCTCGCATCCCAGGCCAGGCGAGATCTCGTTGGCACACAACGGGGTGCTGTTTCTGGATGAGCTGCCCGAATGGAGCCGGCACGCGCTCGAGGTCATGCGCGAGCCGATCGAATCCGGGGTGGCCGTGGTCAGCCGCGCGGCAAGGACCGAGCGCTTTCCCGCGCGGTTCCAGCTGGTTGCGGCGATGAACCCCTGCCCTTGTACCTATGACATGAAGTTGCTGCTTGCTACACCTGACGTGACACAGTGTCGTGACATTGGGGGCCTATCTAAGAGACATTCAGATCACTTGGTTGGGAACTTGGTCTAGGACCACGCTCTGGTTGTATACGCAGGCGGCGCCGAGAGGTAGCCCAGGCTTGAATTAGCGACGTCATCAGGCCGCGTACCAGTAGGCTGACACGATAGACACCGGACAGCTAAGACGACAACGTGAGACGACCGATGGCAGGGGTAGCATTTAACGCTTTATTGGAGGAGGTCCCTCTAAGCGGGTAGACCCGCGCCTGAGCTCGTGTTCAGACGCGTCGATGATCGTAACTACTTCCAACGGACGGCTTCTCATAGCGGAGACTACTAGCGATGCGCATCCTGTCGAACCTCATAGTTGAAGTTGGTGGCTCCAACGCCGCTGAGCGGATCCTGCAAGACTCCGCTACCGTACGCGAGGCGCTGGCGTCCGAGTGGCTGACTGCGTTCCGGATCGGCGTAGAGTTGGGTGCCCAGCCCTGGGAAGCAATCACGCCGCTAGCCAACTACGCCGTGAGGACAGGCTTCTAGGGGTTATGTAAAGCAGCCAGTGCCTAGTTACAGATATCCGACTTGGCAGCTCCAGCCCGCTGAGCGACCCGTAGACCACTTGGCAAGGATACTGGAACTGATGCGCGAGTTAGGTCCATTTCAGCGTGAACTGAGTGATCTTCGTCGCACCACTGGTTGGGGTAAGGTCGAGTGTTTCCTGTCACCCCACACGCTGCTCGATGACGCGCCCCCGGCTGAGCTGCTGATTGCTGATCCGCTCCGGGTCCTGCATACGGCTCACTTAGAGTTGCAGGAATATCAAGGGAAACGCCAACTGTCCGGATCACAGAGGGGCAGGCGTCCTAGGCGCAAGCCACTTCAACCGTGCTCAAGCCGCTTTCTCTTCAGCTGAGGTGATTTGGTGCCGGCGGCTCACTCCGCGAGCTCGAAAGCAAGGACAATCTCTGCTCGATGCGTCTCTGCGAGATCCGCATACCTGCGTCTTCAGCAGGATACGGCGACGCGAACAGCGGGGCCTCGACCCACAGGGCGTGTTGGCCAGGATGGACATACGGCTCATGGTCGTCTAGCAGGAGAGCCTCGCCCAGTTGCGGCGACACTAGTAGCAGATTTTTTGTAGATCCTGTCCAGTCGATGTAGCGGACCTCTGCGAACCACTGCGGCACGTGCCCTTCGCTTGCCAAGAGCGACGCGATTTTCAGCGCACTGGGTTTCGGTACCGTTGTGAAGAGGACAACTTCCTTGAAGGCGTCGCGAGCAAATTGAAGGAAGCTAAGCAACTCGGGCCGAGGGATCTGGCTGACCGCGTTAGATATCAGTGTCCCCTCCAAATCGAGTGCAAGGATAGTCGGGCGCATACGTTGGGTGCCTCCAGGGTAGAGTAGGTTGCCGGGCTGGTGCTCTGGCTCGAAGCTTCGCTTACTTACTGCCGAGGACAGGTGGGGCAAGCCAGTACTCGTCGCCGATCGGCAATAGGCACTCGAGAGCGACATCGACCATTAGCGGGCGCCTCCACGAGCGATCTGGCAGGAAGCAGTACTCAGCATTTCCAAGCGAACCTGACGCTTGCTTAAGAGAAAGCCAATGAGTCCGCCGTCGAATCTCGCGGCCCAATACGGCCAGTGTCGCTGCCTCGTCACCGCCAGTGCTCAGGAACTCACTTGCGGCGCCACGAACGGATGACCAGAGTACGTACCGCTTGCGCCCCAAGCTCAACTCATTCCAGTCGTCCTCCTCAAACCTTAGAAGCTCTTCAACGTTTCGAACGCCAATTCGGTGTCTGCGGAGTAGCGCTCCGAGGTAGGCACCAGCTTCACGGTCAGATAGTTGACGCCAGAGCCACTCTTGGTCATTTGAATCAAGCAGGGGGCGCCAAGCACTCAGTGCTTGGGTGAGCAAGGCGCCTAGATTGCCTGATAACCCGGCGCCGTCCTTGTAGCTCCAGCTAATGGGATCGTAAAGGGAGCGCCTTGTTGCACCATTCGATGACTCGCCCTCGGCAAGGACGCCAGCTGCCTTAAGGAACAACAGCAAGTGCTGCGCAATCGCTGGATCAGCCGCCACGGGAGCAGAGACTGAGATCGAGCGCTCAAGAGCGCACCACGCACATGCGTAGAACGGGCCAAGTGACACGAGCAGCGCATCTAGCGCTGGCCACGAGGGGATGAGGGTCTGTTGGTCACGCCCATAGATCACTCGATCCCCGGCAGTTCAACCAAAGCTGATGCTAGCAAGCTCCTGAGGTGCCGTCTACACAATTTTCATGTAGGCCCGGACTCCGCCATAGATTTCGTTCCGCTCCTACAGGCGGGTCCGATGGCTACGAAAACGATCTACCAAAGTGTGTACCTGCGGTTGGTCGGCCAACTCCGTGAGCGACGTGAGTCACTGGGCATTAGTCAAACCAAGCTGGCCTCACATCTGGGATGGCCCCAACAAAGGATTTCAGCCGTCGAGTCTGGAGCCAGACGCTTGGACGTGCTGGAATTCTGCCTCGTTGCATCAGCACTAGGGTTCTCCTCTACTGAAATATCGGATCACGTCCTGAAGATGGTGCAAAGTCTACGCATGAGCCAGATCAAATAGAGGCAGTAGTGCAAAGTCACCAAGCGGTGTCAGGTTGCGATTGAAGTGCTCTCAGTGTCGCCCCCTCAGCACGCATCCAGGCCACGGCATTTGCGTGGTAAGGCAAAGGTAGAAATCCATCCGGTCCCGCCGATCAATTCCGGAAGGATCAGATCGGTGGCAGTTTCGCCGGCAGGTCGTTGCCGCGTCCTTGCCTCAGTGCCTACCGGGCCATGAGGTTGGTCTGGACGGGATCAACTCCTCCGCGAGAGATGACCCTCTCCGTCGCCATGCAATCGGCGGTCCCGCAGGCTGAAAAATAGAAGCGAAGTCCTGGTACACGCATCAGTGGGCCGCGAACTAGTACCCCAGCCACTGAGCAAGTACGGCGCCCACCGATCCGAAGCAACCCGGCGGAAACTTCCAGGCGATGAGCGCCGTTCCGATGCACGGAGGTATCCATGCAAGCACATGGAACGTTGCTACAGCCCTCCTGGCGAAAGTGAGCCTGTCGAGAAAAGTCGTCTCCAACTGTTTGATAGTCCCGGCAGCCTCGCCAACTTCGTTGGCGCGCATCCGAAAACTTTGCAGTACACCGTCGAAGGCACTGGCGGTCGAGTCGAGCTGGTAACCAACGGCTCTGGCCACGCCCCCAACCACTACGCTCACTAGCAGGGCACCCAGGCACACTACTACGTCGCTTGAGATTGAATCGCTGGAGAGAACCGCCGCCAAGGCAACCAACGAAAGTGGAATGCCGACCGCCAAACGGCCATCGCCGCACCAGAAGGAGGGGCCGCTGTCAAGTTTCCGTAGACACCCGGATGGGGCGTTTCAAGCTGCGCCCCGTTTGTAGCCAGCGGGCGAGCCGTAGCCCAGCATGGAATAGAGCCGGTGGTTGTTGTCCGCTTACGGCCAGAAGCGGACAGTACTTCTAATAAAACTGATCCGTTCCTATGTGCGCTTGAGTGGCTGAGCAATCATTCTCTCCCAAGATGCGCAAGCTCATCTCATCGCCGTTTCTCAAGTCTCCTGCGATTGACTAATTATCGTACTCAGACTGCAAGAATACGAAATAGGTCACTTCAATCCACCTACTCCACGCTACCGACATCCTTCAGAGTGTTCGAGTAGATCAAATCGCCCAGCGCGGAGCGCCAACCATCTGAATAATTTTCAAGAGACTGACGCGCCACTGCTTTAGTGCCGCTAAGTTGACTAAGATTTGGCACACCCTGAATCGCATTTCCCAGCGCCACATACGCCTTCCTATGTCGTACCCCACCACTTGCCAACACTACCCCGGAGCGCGAAGGCGCGCCAAACTTGAGATGTTCTATAAATGCAGACACCCCCTCGTTCACCTCAATACCGCGCTCCATCAAGATCCTGGCTAGAAGTGAAATGCCCTGCTCAACTAGGGTCTGCAGTGAGTACGCGACCACACGAGTGTGTATCCCTAAAATGTCGTCAATGTCCATCCGCGTTGACCGCGCAATCTCCAAAAAGGTTGCGCCACGAACCCATTGTCGAATGATCTCGAAAAGCTTGAGCTTGACCCACTCAGGAATCTGACCATTGTCCAGTCGAAATGCTACACGAGTATCTGACCTGAACTCCGCATCCAGCCATGCCCACTCTAGGATCGCAGAAAGGAGATCGTCCGAGGCGGGATCGACAGGAGCCGCCCAATCTTCCCTGCTCGGTAGTAATCCCTGTTCAACGAACTCCAGATGGCGCACCTTGGCACCAGTGCTTTGAAGCCAAGCGATCCTGCCAACGGCCCTGAGCGCGATCAGGCGTTGGGCTCTCAATTCAAACACCGTACGCAATGTAGCGGTGGAACTGGCAGGTAGCTGATGGGCCGCAAACGTATGATTGGACAGTTCGGCAGCCAGTCCTAGAAATTCGACATCTCCGATCTCTTCCGAGATCAATTCTATGAGCGTTGCATCCACTCCATCAATGAGCGGGTGACTGGCAGGCTGGATCTCTAAGAACTGATTGTCGAGCGCGATGCTTTGGGTTTTTAGGTGGTTTTCGAGATCCTCAATTAGGGTGCGCAGCGAGCCCGTGACAGGCTCTCCAGGCCCTGCGGTGGCGACTGGAAGAACTTGCCACCACTGATCCGGATTCGCGCAGATCACCAAGCCTTTGGTATTGGCACCAGCACGACCGGCACGACCAACCAAGTTCTTGATGTCACGGGCGAGCATGTTCTCAGGCCGCCCACTTCCAACGCGACGCTGCACCGAATACAGAACAAGCGAGCGGATAGGTAGGTTTACCCCTTCCGCGAGTGTGCTGGTACAGATGACCAGCTGGACCCTCCGATCTCGCAGGAGCTCTTCCAAAACCTCTCGCGTCTCCTGGGGGATGTCACCGTGGTGCAGCACAGCGCCGTTGCTCAGCGACCTCGTACCTATCCAGTCTGCACCAAATTCACTTTCGAGGTAGTCGACGCGCTTACGCAGCGCCTCAACATCCGCGTGATCAATGGGCTTGGGTAGTGGCAATGGACAATCCAGCTGCTTAATGAGCTCCTCAGCCAAACCTATCGCACCCTGATCGCCGCGCTTGTTTGCAGCGAATACCGCCGTGGTTCCCATCGACAGTACCTTCCGGGCAGCAGCAACAGCGAGGGTCTTGGTTGAAGAGAAGCCATAGGTCTTCGTACGCCCCGTTTGAGAGTTCACGTACTGGAATGTGTTCCGGTCCAAGAAGCCGTGGATCGAATATTGCCGCTGCTCCGCATGCGGGTGCATATCAAGACGAACGGACTTTCCAACTCCACTACCGACCGATCGAAGGACGGAAAACTCAGCGATCGCGGGTCGATAGTTGCTTCTGATGACGGTGTCCTCGCCCCCTCCAAGCCATGCGTTTACTTCTTCGATGTTTGGGACAATCGCAGACATGAACACGAAGCGGATCGGATTGATTTGGCGCGCCTTCATCCGCGCCAGTAATAGCTCCAAACCAATACCTCTGCCGGAGCTGTCGAGCAAGTGCCCCTCATCGCAGATGACCAGCGATATCCGTTGGGCGAACGCAGGATCAGCGCTTAGAATTCCAGCCAAGGACTCAGGCGTCGCGACAAGCGCGTTGATGTGGTCGAGTCCATGCACCTCGTCTCCGGAAGGAATTGTCCCGCCATACGCGCAACGTGCCGCGATCCCTAGGCTGTTTAGCTGACGCACCAGAGAATGGCGAAGCTCAGAAGCCAGCGATCGATATGGCACGATCATGATCGCGACGTGTGTCGGATTGCGCTTCAGGTGCCAATACAGCAACGTCTCGCATAGCGTGGTCTTGCCCGCTCCCGTCGGCATCTGCAAGGAGTAGCTTTCGGCGTTACCGAGCAGCCCCTTCTCGATTGCTTGTATCTGGGATGGAAAGAACTCCCAGCTTGATGGCTTGCGATCGATGAAAGAATTGACGAGAGGCGTCCAAAATTCATTCACCCCGTCTGGCAGTACAGCCCGGACATTCGACACCTCAAAACGAGCCATCAGTTGACTGAGCAGGGTCATTGCCACCCAAGCATCCGGCCCGTCCGCCAACGCGCGTTGTGCCTCATTGGCGCTCATTCTTACATTGTCGTTCAGACCGGATAGGTCACCGCTGCGCAGGTGCTCCCGTGCCTCCATGGCAGTCCGAGATCCCAAGCTGCCTGGGCGGGCGAGAAAGTCATAACACGCAGCCCATGGGCTTTGTGGATCAGTGGGTCGAGTCGACTGACGCATCGCCAGGCAGGCCGATGCTGGATAGCTACCAAAGTAGAACGATGCTGCGGCAAATAGTGCCGCTTCATCCTTCGAGATACCCAGTGCTTCAACGTGCTCCGCCGGAATTTCTTTCGAAAATTGGAGGAAGGCATTCCCTAACTGCGCCCAGTCGTCGCTTGGAGTAGTCGTGGAGTGAATTCCGTCGAACAACTCGCCCACAAGCGAGATGTAAAAGTCGGCAAGGCGATTCCCAATTTGAGCGAGCTCAATAGGCAGTGCGACTAGGGAGAGCTGACCCAGGTGTCGGGCCATGTCTGCATCGTTGATCCAAGTCTGGAGGGAGGCTCGCATGTCAACTTACCGTAGCCCGCGCGGCAGCAAAAGCTGAGTTGTAGGTGGCATGTAGATTGGGTACTGAGATCACCACGAGCGTGAACTCATCACTGGCCGTGGAGGGTGCATTGCTGAGTTCGGCAGTGACAAAGCTCTCGCAGATAACGGCGACGGCCCTGTATCGCTGAGCAGCTGGCGGATAGTCAACCGCGTTGATAAAGCGGTTAAGAAGCGGAATGTCGACATCCCCGAGATCCTCAGTCATGGCACGCTCACGGAGCCAAACTAGTGTGCTGGCGAGCCTGCTGGTGCGGTCTTTTGCGCAGTCTTTGATAGCAGAGCCAATAGGGTCTGAGGATGCAGTAGTGGACTTGACCTTCACCTCAGCGCAAAGCACTTGGTCATTAGCGCTGGCTGCGGGGCGTTCGGGCATGATGAAGTGAATGACATCCGACTTTGGTGCCGGCTTTGTCCTGTCTTGCTTAAGCCGCCACTTCTTCGGGCCGATAGCGTCACCAGGGTGCTCCATTGCGGCTTGGTAGAGGTAACCAAGCACCTCGCCGAAATCTCCCGCCATAGTTGAGCCGGCGTCTGGAAGCTTGCTCGCAAGGACCTCTGATAGCGCGAGCCCGTGGCGGTTCGCGGCGGCGTGAAGCGCTCCATCGGTTATGTAGCAGCGACGCAATGGCTCCGCCATTGCCGCCTCCAAAAGCGCCACCTGCTGGGCTGTCATCCTAACCAGCACATACGGCTGCTCCTGCTCGTGCAAGAACCATGGCACAGCGCTACCGAAATCGAAACCAAGATCATCCATGAGCGATAGTCATCCTTGATAGAACCTCTTTGGAAAGTCTAAGCAATCGGCCCTATTTCTTTGATCTGCAATGATCCAAGCAGCAATGCCGACAGTCAGCAACAAGACGGAGGACTTCTGAGCAATCTTTGCACGGCAGGAGCAAATATCCCGTCCTGTTCGCGCAATCACTCCATCTTCGGCAGAAGTTCATGTTAGCTGAAAAATCCACTGCTCTATAGAAATAATATGTCCACCTTGGGTCGAAAGCGGAGAATAGCACTGGACCAAGCGCCGACGCAGTGCTGATGTCTGCTTCCGGCGAGAAGCGGACATCCGCCCTGTCTGGAGAAGGCTTCCAGACACCATTCGATCCCAATAGCTACGTTCGGCTGGGTTCGGACGTGTGCCGTGGTTCCTTCCTTATGAGAGGTCGCTGCGACCCCAGCGCATCCATCACCCGCTTAGATGCAGCCGCCGCTGCTGCGTCTATGCGCTGGGCCTGCTGCTGTTGCTCACGAAAGGGGGGCGGGCCCGGGAGCGACCCTCGCGGCTCAATCGATGTGCTATCTGTCAGGCGGGTTACTGCCTCTCTCCACGGACGGCCCGAGTACAGCCTGGCGGCGCACCAAAGCTCGGCGAAGCGTTTGCCCTGGAGGATGCTGGCGACCGGGGCGCTCTTGGTCTGCCACATCTTCAGAGCGTTCAGATGGAGGCGGTAACCGCCCTCGCGAGTTGGGGTAACGCTGGCCACCTCGCGCCCGTTCCACCAAAGCCCCCAGCGCCCACCTGTCTGGACCCACCCCGAGGGGATTGGAGCAGTGCGGAAGCCTTGGTAGCCAACAGAAGGAAGCATGCCGATCAGCTTACGCTTGCGTGTCGCACGGCCTGCGACGCCGTCAGGCCATCACATGCGGGGAGACGATGATCGAGAGTTGATCTATGGGAGAGATCCTTCCATGCAGGTTCTCGCCAGCCCGAGCAAAGCCCATCCAGTCCGAGATCGCCACCTTTCCTAACGCCATCTGATCTACACGTATCCAGTGCATCGACCAGAAGGGGAACTGGCGACGTCCCACCTTGCCCCGGTTGAGTTCGATCACGTTCTTGTGGGATGTTGCCCCATACACGCGCTGTAGGGCTACGCCGAGCCCATCCTCCGGTCCTTCGATGTATTGCAAGAACCCGGCGCCGTCGAACAGAAGCACCCCGGTCACGCCAGCCTGCAGGTTGAAGGCAGCTGCGTCCGCGACTATCTGATCGACCTTGCGGGGATCGATATCGGATGCCTCACTGACGTATGCCACCGCGCGAATAGGCATGGCCCGACCTGGATGGGATAGACTTCAACCATACGAATGCCAGCGTTGCCCGTACGTGACAGCCAGCTACCTGAATACGCAGAACTCAGAGGCCGTCCCCGTCGCCTGAAAAAGCACGTAGCCAAGAATCCGAGCTACTGATTCAGACGCCACCAAGATCTTGAATGGACGCATGCCCCTGGCGAAGCCCTGCGACTAGGAGCCTGCCTCCTGCAACCTGCCGCCCGCTCTTCCTGTTCAACCAGTCAGCCTGAAGGCGACCCGCCTCCAGTACATTTTCCGGATCAAAGCTGTCCTTCCTACCCCGCAACGGGTCTCCCGGCGAAGCCAGACCGCCAACCAAAGGTTGCACTCGCGTGGGCTCCCCGCTGACGCTTTTGGCATATGCGGTGGCCACCATACGACCCGCCTGGGAGGACCATCCGCCTAGGACGAGCTCAGTTCCTATCGCCTCTGCAGCCATCCCTGCTTCACGGGCGGCCATTTCGTAGGCCGGCCACAGCTGGTCAACGACCAGCCCCAGCTCTCTGCCAAGCTGCTCCATGGTGAAGTCCGCACGGAAGCTGGCCTGTAACGTCAGCTCATAGATCCGGAGGAAGAACTGCGCGCTCCCCCGAGTCGCCAGTACCAGGTTGTGCTGGGGGATCAGTAGCAGCTTGGCCCCCGAAGAGGGCGCTCCGGTAAGCGCGTCCACAGCCAAAGTGTCGACCGCAACAAGAAGCTGGTCAGCGCGCAGCAGAACATTGAGGATGCTCAAAGCTCGGGTCCATATGGGGCCAACCCACTATTGCCGTTATTTCACTCACTGTCGATGGAGGGTCGCATGGACACACCCTGCGTTACCGGCACCGATGCCGGCGTTGAAGCAGAACTTGCCGCCCACTTGGGGTACATCAAAGCACTTGAGTACGGCCTCCGGGCGGCAATTGCCGCACACCCAGCCGCAGGAGCAATGTCGCTTCTGTGGGCGCAGATGTTGCCTGAGATCTCGGATCGTCATGCTTCGACTGGTCACGTTGACTTCAATGCGGCTCTGCAACATGGCCTAAGGACGGTTGGCGCGCAGATCAACGAAGCGGCAGGGATCGTGCCCTCCGATCCCGTGAGCTAGTTCGAGGGAATGCTGTCCCGGCGAACCCGCTCAACTGATGAGCGCGCATGGAGTACCCGCTTCCGGTCGCATCACGCCTTGCTTCTAGGCTCGGGCGAAGCCTGACCAACCCCTTCAACAGGAGTTAGTCATGGCAATTATTCACACACACCAGCCCCACGAGCCCTGGAACAAGGGAAAGCTGATCGGCCAGAAGGCGCCGCTCAAGCTGAAAGATATCTGGGCCATCCGGATCAGACTTCAGCTTGGCCACAAGGTTCGAGATCTAGCCCTATTCAATCTGGCAATCGACTCCAAGCTCCGCGCCTGCGACTTGGTGAAACTCCGGGTGTCCGATGTATCTCACGGTAGGCAGATGGCTTCGCGAGCTATGGTGATGCAACAGAAGACCGGTCGCCCTGTCCAGTTCGAAATTACCCAATCGACTCGCGAGGCTGTACAGGCTTGGATCACTCATGCTGACCTGAAGACCTCGGACTTCCTGTTCGCGAGCCGCGTGTCGGACTCGCCCCACCTTTCGACGAGGCAGTACGCCAGGATTGTCCACCGCTGGGTGGAGGAAGCTGGTCTCGAGTCAGGTTCCTATGGCACGCACACGATGCGCAGGACAAAAGCTTCGTTGATCTACCGCAGGACGCGAAACCTCAGGGCTGTCCAGCTATTGCTTGGGCACACGAAGCTCGAGAGCACCGTGCGTTACCTAGGCATCGAGGTCGATGATGCCTTAGAGATTGCCGAGCAGACTGATGTCTGAGTCAATAAGGGTCGCTCCTCGCCCATCGAAGGTCGAGGAGCGGCCAGAAGCGGACGGCGCAAATATAAACCTGAGGGCTCGTACCCGCCTGCTCTCCTTGCAAGGCGAAACAACGACGGCGCATTCGATCAGATTGCCAGTCATGTGCGCGACTGCCGCCGCATAGCCTGAGGGGCGACACCGAATCCTCGCTGGTATGCCTCACGAAGATGCCGTCGGTCGCGGAACCCAGTCTCACGCGCAATCACCTCCAATGGAAGCCGCCCCTGTTCGACCATGACCCGCGCAGACTCAAGTCGTAGCGCTTCAATGGCTTTCGCTGGCGATTGCCCGGTTTCTGCCGTGAAGATCCGGCTGAACTGCCGCGAGCTCAGGTTTACCCGCTCGGCCAGCTGCTCCACGCCGAGTGGCTCGGCCAAGTGCCGCTTGGCGTAGTCCAGCGCCTGTTGAATACGATCACTGCGCGGTGCCAGGTCCAACAGTTCCGAGTGCTGGGTCTGTCCGCCCGCGCGCCGATGGTGCATCACCAATCGGTGCGCGACCGAGCGCGCCACCTCGGGCCCAAGGTCCTTCTCCACCATGCCCAGCGCCATGTCCAGCGCGGCAGTCATGCCAGCGGATGTCCAGTACTGACCGTCAAGGATGAAGATCCGGTCGGCCTCCACCTGGATGTCGGGGTGGCGCTGCTGCATGTGCTCGGCATAGGCCCAGTGTGTGGTGGCCCGTCGCTGTGTAAGCACGCCGGCTTCGGCCAGGATGAACCCGCCTGTGCAGATTCCTGCCACGCGCCGCGCCTTGGGAGCCACGCGACGGACGAAATCGAGCAATGGTCGAGAGACCGGGTCCGTAAGTGGGTCAATTACTCCAGCGAACATCCAAGTATCGGCACGGCTGCGTCCGGTCAGTTCGCGCGTGACCACCCGGATGCCCAGCGAAGCGTTGATCTCCCCGCCTTGCAGAGACCAGTTCTCCACGGCGTAAAAGGTTTCACCGTGCACGAGGTTCGCGAACTCGAACACCGCCTGCGAGCCGAGCGCCATCACCTGGAACCCGTCGCCCAGTACGTATCCCACCCGATGCATGATGGCCTCCCCATGTCCTAAAACATGACTATATGTGTCATTTGCGCCACGGTCCACCAGGCGCATGCTTTCTCCACACCCCCGCGGCCATGGCCGCCTCAATGGAGAAAGCACCATGTCCGCACATCCCTCATCCGCTGGCGTTGCACTGGTTACCGGCGCATCTTCTGGCATCGGCGCGATCTATGCCGAGCGCCTGGCCCGTCGCGGCCATGACCTGATTCTCGTCGCCCGCGACCGCCAGAGACTCAATGCCCTGGCTCAGCGGATCAGCAGCCAGACGCAGCGAGCCGTGGAGGTGATCGCGGCCGACCTGGGCCAGCGTGATCAGCTGGCCGCGGTCGAGCGCCGCTTGCAGCAGGATGCCGATATCACAGTACTGGTCAACAACGCGGGCATCGGCACCCACACCCCCCTGCTGCAGAGTGATGTCGAGCGCATGACCGCCATGGTGGAGCTCAACGTCACCGCGCTCATGAGGCTGACCTACGCCGCAGTTCCGCAGATGGTGGCCCGCGAGCACGGCACCATCATCAACATTTCCTCGATCGCCAGCGTTGCCCCGGAGATCCTCAACGGCGTCTATGGCGGAAGCAAGGCCTTCGTCACCGCCTTCAGCCAGTCGCTCCACAAGGAACTTGCCGGTACCGGCGTGCGTGTCCAGGCGGTACTTCCAGGCGCGACAGCTACCGACTTCTGGGCGATCGGTGGGCTGCCAGTTGAGAACCTTCCCAGCGAGATCGTAATGCCCGCCAGTGACATGGTAGACGCAGCGCTGCGCGGGCTGGATCAAGGCGAGCTGATCACTCTCCCATCGCTGCAATCCGGCGAGGAATGGGAGGCATTCGAGGCGGCGCGCCTGGCCATGGCGGCCCACCTTTCCAGCAACACCGTGGCTCCGCGCTATCGCGCCGCGCACTGAATTCTCCTCCCCCGTTCGCACCCCTAGGACAAACTTCCATGAAACTCACAGGTAACACCATTTTCATCACCGGCGGCACCTCCGGCATCGGTCTGGCGCTGGCCAAGGCGCTGCATGCACGTGGCAACCAGATCATCGTGGCAGGCCGTCGAAAAGCGCTGCTGGAGAAGATCAAGGCAGAGTATCCCGGCATTGATGCGGTCGAACTCGATGTCGCCGATCCGGACCAGATCAAGGCGGTCGCCAAGGTCCTGATTGCGCGCTATCCCGATCTCAACGTCGTGGTGAACAATGCCGGCATCATGCCGTTCGATGACGCCGGCGGTGCGTTGGACGATGCCCAAGCTGCGCATCTAGTTGCAACGAACCTGTTGGGTCCGGTCAGGGTCAGTGCGGCGTTTGTAGAGCACCTGAAGCAGAAGCCGCAAAGTTGGATCATCAACAACTCGTCGGTCCTGGCCTTCGTTCCGCTCGCCGCGACGGCACTGTACTCGGCCACCAAGGCGGCGATTCACTCCTACTCGATGTCTCAGCGGTTCGCCCTGCGAGACAGCTCCGTAAAGGTGCTGGAGATTGCACCGCCGTGGGTGGATACCGACTTGATCTACAAGAGCAGTGATCCGCGCGCAATGCCATTGGACGACTTCATTGCCGAGACGCTCGAGAAGCTGTCAACCGCTACTACCGAAGTCGTGGTGGATCGCATCGCAGCGGTGCGTGCTAATCCCGGAATGGAAGAGCATGCGCTGGTGCATCAGTTCAATCTCGCGATGGTGCAGAGCCCGATCCCGGTGGCCTGATCAATGTGCCGGCCGGCACCAGCGCCACATGGCGCTGGTGCCAGTGACTTTCTCCATACGTTCCACTTCTCTGAGGAAATATCCCATGCTTTTCAACTGGTCTGAGTATGTGCCTGCGGTCAAAAAGGCGTTCGGTTCCCTGGGCAAGCGCCATCCTAAGATGCTTGAGGCCTACCAGTCGTTGGGCGCAGCGGCGGCGCATGATCAAGCGCTGGACCCCAAGACGCGCGAACTGATTGCCGTTGCGGTGGCGATCAGCCTGCGTTGCGATGGCTGCATTGGCACGCATACCGAGGCAGCGCGCAAGGCCGGGGCGACCGAAGAAGAGCTGGCGCAGGCACTCGCTACCGCGATCCAGGTCAATGCAGGTGCAGCGTATGTTTACTCGATGCGAGCCCTTGAGGCTTACGGCGAATAGCCTTTTTCGCGAGGGCATCGCGCAGAGCTTTGTGCAGTGCTCGAGCGACGCGCAGCGATTGCCGCTGTTGGGTGCCAACACACACCTACTGGCATTGCGCTGGTCACGATGTTCGACGCAAAGACGTGTTGCGGCGCTCGCAGCTGGTGTCCGCTTCCGGCCAGAAGCGGACGTCCAACGCCTGAATTAAGCCGAGCCGCTAAGCGGCTTCGGCCTGAATGATGGGATGCCCCTTTTCCCTAGTCATCACGCGGCTTCGATGAGCCAGGCCGATACTGAATCGGGACACGGCATCTTGGGGGAATTCCATCCATCAATCTGCGCAAAGCGTTTTAGGGTGTACAGGGCGGCGCGCCCACCGTCACGTACATCTGACCGTCGTCCATTGGCCATGGGTGAATCCCGACAGACCAGAGCGCACGTTCCAGATGGCTTGTGAGCCCATACACGCCTTCAGTGGTGAAATTCTCAGGCACTTCGAAAAGCGTGCGAAGATCACCATGGAGTAGGCTCGACCATCTGCCTAGCTGCAGCGGCGCCAAGGCTGCCTGGATGGGTTCGTGCCTCCCCGCAGCGGCTCCAGAGCTCTGCGGGTCACCACTCGACTCGTTATGGCCATCGACGTGGCCACACCACTGCGCCACATGCTCGATGAGTGGGCCAACATAACTAAGCGCAGTTTCCAGCAGCTCGTTGACATCTTCGGAGGCTTGATACCGCACGTGCGCCTGTTGCAACGCCACGATGATGTCAGGGACATACCCTTTGATAAGAGCTGCATAGCGATCGCTCGCCTCCGTATCGAAGGAGGCCGTCGCACGTGAAATGTAGTACTGGCTCGGAACCGTGGAGATTGCGCGATGCAGGATGTGCGTGAATGGTCCGGCCGGGTATGTACCTTCACTATTCTGAAGGACATGACTTTCATCGAAGCTCGCTGACACCAGCATCTTAGCCATGGTGTGAATTGAGGCGCGCTGCGCGTCAGGTCGGTCTGAGAGCAAGCCTTGTGCGACCGGCCAGCCGAGCACGATGTGTTGTTTTTTAACGCCGTTTCGAAAAACGCTCACGCATCTACCCACGCCGACGCCATCAGGCCGCGGGCTGCTGGTTTGCGCCGGCAGTCGGGGATCACCCATGTCCAGCTCCTGCAGCGTCTGGGCATAGTTCCGTGCGATCGTGATGCCATCAAGCATGTGAAGGGGAAAGACAGCGGAGAGATCCTCGACCGATTCCCGCACGGCGTCAGTCAGCAATGCTGCATGCTCCTCGCCCAAATCGGCTGGCACGCTAAGTGTGTACTCACGCAAACGCGGCGCAGGCGGCGATGGCACTACGCGCGGGAACGACGGTGGATGAACTGACGACTGAACGTCCTCCACAGCATCTTGCACCAAGTGGACCACGGCTTGGCCGGATCGTCGACCTAGTGCCCCGGATAGTTCTGGCATCGGCGATGCGGCGATGAAAAAATCATCGCTGCAGGCGGCGCAGATATCACTGAGCTCGCCGGCGGAAACAGACACTCCCTCGCTGGCCGCCCCAATCAGCACACTGGAATCGTCCAGCGGAAGGATGCATGCATCCAGGTCCTGGGTACCTACTAGCAACAGGGGAGCCCAATCCATCTTGCTTGAACGCGCAACAGCGATGCAATCGGGCAGGACCACCGATTGCAAAGAAGCCTTAGTCCAGGCGAGCTTGGAAAGGGCGCTATCCCAAGCGCCAAAATTGCCTTCTGCCAGCGTGGCTTGGTGAGAGCGAGCGATGATCACGGGGAGTTGCCTGGCAATTTCTGCTTGCACCCCACCGAACGTCCAGTCGAACTCCGGAATGAAATCTTCAAAGTTCTCACGGACATAATACGCAAGCGTGCGCTCCAGGAGCGCCGGGATAACGTCGTGGCCCTCTGCTTCCAAGCGCTCGACCACACCTGAAGTTATGGCTCGCACTTGAGCAGTTGGAGCTGGGGCATCAACGTCTAGCAGTTTGCGAAGGCCAGCCGGGCTCCCCACGCTGTTGAGCATCGCTTGTGTAATCTTTTCGCCTGCGTCACCCAAGGCGGAGCGAATGTACGCGGTCCTGAGAACCAGATGAGTTACAAGTGCGCCGATCCGTTCGGCGTCGAGCCGATCCCCTGCCAGTGAGATGCGCGCATACTGCAGGTCCGACTGCACACGTGACTCCTGATCGGTAATTACGTCGTCCAGTGTGCGCTCGCCGTTCGTAGCAGCCCTTGAGTAGAAGTACTCTCGAACGCCGACGTGGCTAATAGCTAGTTTGCGAGGAGGATTACCTCGGAAGTGCCACCAAGTGCATTCGCCATCACGTTCCTCTCGATCCGAGGCGAGAAAGCCTCGTTGAAGGAAGCGGGGAATGTAGTGCTGCCGTTTACCTGCCATGATTGAAATCCTTGTTCGTGCAGATCGCCCTTCGGTTGTCACGCGGCATTCGCGTGAAAGCGTGCACCAAGCAAGGCTAGCGGTTCGCCAGGTGCCAAGATAGATTGCTGAAAAAATTTCCCTCGGACCCATGGTCAGAGGACAATCATGCCCGTTCATTGCCAGCTACAGGTATAACTTGCCTGGTATGCAGGATTGTTCATATACACGCGCCTTGCGACGATGGAGGATGCTCACCCGGATTTCGACAAAATCCGCGCTGACGAAGGAACAGATAGAGCCTTAGCGCGCCAGTCGACAGCTGGTCGCGATCGTCGAATCGTTCCAGTGAATCGCACAGGGTTTCGTAGACGGTCGTCAGCCGTTTAGTGCGTACTGCCTCTCGAGCTCTACTGGGTACAACCCGTCGTTGCGACCTACATGTGCCGCGCATGCCATAATGCAGCCATAGGTTGGTCATGTGCGTGCAATCCTTGCGCAACCCACCACGTCAGCAATGTCGCTGTTGCGTCATTGCCTACATGGTCTGTCCTTGCCATGCTCACTGCGACGTCTCCCTGCCTGTTGCTATCGAACAGGAGCAGACATATCGAACTGCGTAGCCCGTCGATAAGAGTCGAGCGGCTGTGTGTGTGGACGCAGACGCGCTGAGCAGCTACTAGGCACCCAAGTTTGGACAAGACTTGAAGGGCAATAGGTCAGCTTCCGCCTGCGCAATCAAGACGCAGGCCGCGTTGTCCGCTTGAACCCGATTCGTTTCAGCCACCTCGGTTGACGTTGCGAGCCGGCGCGTCCAATCGGGAAGCATCTCGCCGTCCGCGGGAATCCACCGAAGGGCCAGCCCGCTCGAGATAGGCAAGGTGAACCCCGAGCCGAGGCCGGGGGGAAACGGAGTGTCTCCCAACACGAAGGCCGTTCCGACCGGAGCGTCCAGGATCTCTACGCTGTGCCGCGCCAGTTGGAAGAAGACGCGCTCAATCGTTTCTGGATCGAGCGCGATCTGCGAGGGCAAGATTGCGTCGTTCGGAGGCCGGGTGAGCACATCGTCCATCTCCTCAAGTAACGCTTCCTCATCCCGTCTCCGAATGAGGTCGTAGGCCCAGGCAGCTTCCTCAGGCCCGATTCCAAAGGTGCTCAAGCTGACCTGATAGTCACTCAGAGGCTGATTGAACGCGTCAGCCAGCGCGACAGCGAGCTCTTTTGACCTGCGGTGACCCATGTTCAAGGTGTCCGGATGTCGACATGCGCTGAAGGCCACGAACCATCGAAGGAAGATCTGATCCTCTAACGAGCCCACTGCACCTGGCGTGTCCAAATTCGAGAACGCCTTCGCTGCCCTGGCCTCGAAGTGACCCGCCGCGCGCTCCAACGAATTGGAGGGACGCCCTCCCGCGTCATAGATCGTGTAGAGCCAATCCTGACTCATTAACTTCTTCGGGCCGGCTTTCTTCGTGCGGTTGTCTTGTAGGGTCCAGACTTCTCCATTTCCGGGCCCGAAGCGACGCTGCCAAAACTGGGGCACGTAGTGCTGGTTCCGGGTTTCGAGCGGATCGTATTTGTTAGCGGGAGCCATGGCCTATCTTACCTTTGAGCTCAGACGACAATGTCTGCTATGGGTCGCATGACGCCCTGCGGCCAGAAGCAGACTCTAGGGGGAACTCCAAGCAATCGTATGGCATCATCATGCCGACCGAGCCTACGCGGACGAGCTGATCGAGATCGGCCGGGCCGGTGTACTGGACTAAGCACGCTCACGCGATTCGATCGCCCAGATTAGTGTCGATCAGTTCTGCTACGAGGTAGGTTCCTGGATGAAATCGTTGTTGCAGTGTGTTGAGTGCACCAAGTCGGGCAGCGTCCAACCGTACCTGTCAGTAGGCGACTACTACGATGGACACACGGTCGAGGCCACATGTCCGCTCGGCCACGCAGCATTCTCCATCGTCCAAAACCCAAAGTTCGAAACGCTGCTGACCGCTGCCGCAGACGCATTGATCCATGATCAGACGCTTCAAGCTGTCGCATGCCTGGCTGCGTCGCGCGAGCGACTTTTCGAGCTTGCGATCCGTGTCTTCGCCCGGTCCAGCGGTGTTGATCCGGGCAACTTCGAGGCTTCGTGGAAGGAGGTGGCCTCGCAGTCTGAGCGGCAGTTCGGTGCTTTCTTGTTTCTCTATCTTGCTGCGACCGGAAAGCCGTACGAGTTCGACAAGAAACTGGCTACTGCCCGGAACGCGGCGCTCCACAAAGGCGAGATTCCAACGACAGCCGAAGCATTCGATTACGCAGGCAAGGTCTACCAGGAGATCTCGAACCTGGCGAACTACCTGCGGACTGATCACAAAGAGTCGCTGCGTGCCGTGCTCCACGAAGAGAACATGCTTAAAGCCGGCCGAGCTCCCAAGGGTGTTCCACTAGGCACCATTGCACTCTTCAGCATCTACGGAATCGAGGCAGAAGAGAACAGGGCAAATTTCAAGGAAGCGTTCGATCAGTACAGAGACTGGTTGCCCGCGCTACTGGAAATTGCGGAATCGACACAAAAGGCTTCTGGTGTGCATACGACAAGGAGTCATCCGCCGCACTCCGAATAGAACCTTGCTTCCATGGTTCGCTGAGGCGGGATCCGCTTCGTACCGATTCCGATCCATGCGACGTCACATGATTGGACGTTAATTGAGCACTTCGGAGTGTCTCGGTTCGGAGGCACGTTTTCTCGACAAGGCGTGCTACAGATACTATTTGGCAACAGGCATACTTGATTCACCTCAGCAACCTTCTCACTCGCACATGTCGAGCTTTCTCAACCCTGACGTTCTGCGGCTCTTCTTCGGCCCCCATTTCGACGTGGATGTCGCCATGAACGCGGTCATGCGGTACCAAGGTGTGAATGTCCTCAAAGGCGAACTTCGTGATTCAGCGACCACAGGTGTCCCGCACACGGGTATCCGGCTTGTCGGCCATCACGACGTGGACACCGGGTCTTCGATTTTCACTTTGATGCGGGAGCCCGGCCATATGAGCGGGGTCAGTTTTTTCGCTGAAAGCAAACATCGCTTATTCGGAGGCAGCACACTGGTGTGCGTGCCCCTGCTTTACTGCTCGACGGAGTACACACCTACCGGTGATCACATTGTCTATCGGCATACCTACAAACGGCCACTGTTCACTCAAGAAGAGCTTGAGAGAATTAAAAAGAGTGGAACTGCAGAAGAGCAAGTTAAGGCGTTTGTTTTCACCAAAAGCCGTATCGGCTACGAGACGATCAAAGGCATGAGCTATGTCGGCCGATCACGGCGCTCGTGGCAGCAAAGATACATGGAGCACGTTGAGGAAGCGCTGGAAAAGAACTCGAACCGCCGCTTTCACGAGGCTATGCGGGCGATGCAGGGCCAGAACGTGATCTGTGTGCACGACATCTCGGCTTATGGGATCCCTGAGGCCTCAGCCAAAATGATCGAAAGGCAACTGATCAAGACTTCCACGTTGTATCCGATGGGACTAAATATGCGGATCTAGACCCGTGAGAATTCATCCGCAACGTCATCTTTCTGGTGGCAGGAAATCGACCGCTGGCGCAGTGTCCGCTTCCGGCCAGAAGCGGACGTTTTCGGTCAAGCCAGGGTTCGAGCGCGCGGCCGCCTGCACCGTTCCTCGAGCAATCACACAAGCAACCTGGACCAGCGATCTCCAAACAGCGAGATTGCAAGTCCGGCCAGCATGACCAGCGCGCCTGCAAGCTTGATGAGGGAGACGGGACGATGGGCAGAACCCATCAATGCGAAATGGTCGATGGCCAACGAAGACAGCAGCTGCCCGGCGATCACCAGCCCCACCAGGGCGGCCATGCCGATACGGGGCACCAGGATGACGTTGCTGAGCAGCGCAAATGCGCCCATCACTCCGCCCAGCAACACCCAGGCCGGCTGCGCCGGGATGCCTGCAAGCAGGCCGAGGGTGTTGCCCCGTACGAGACCGACGAGAGTGAGCGACAACAGCCCCACCATGAAGGAGAAGATGGCGGCTGCAACAGGATCGCCGCCCAGGCCCTTTGCCAACTGACCATTGAACGTGGTCTGCAATGTGACGGCCATTCCCGCAACCATTGCCAGTGGAAAGGCCCAGGCACCGAAGCTGTTCATGTTTACTCTCAGTGATTGGTTAGAACGGGGAAGGAAGTGCCGAACACGTCCGGCGTGTAGCCGGCAGCCGAGAACAGGTGCGCGCAGGATTCGTCCACCGCAGCGCGCAACTTGCCCATGTCCAGGCCGCACATTTCGCCGCCCCGCTTCAGCACCCGGCCGCCGACCATCACGGTGTCGATGTTGCTGCGCTCCGCCGCATGCACCACTGTTCCGAACGCATTGTTGGACGGATACAGGTTAATGTCGCCGGTGCGGAACAGCACGATGTCGGCCTGCTTGCCCGGCGTCAGGCTGCCAATCCTGTCCTGCAGCCCTGCGCAGGCCGCGCCATCAAGCGTGGCGGCTTCAAGCAGGCGGTGGGAATTGAGCGGATCCTGTGGGGTGCCGGCACTACGCGGGGGACGTGCATTGACGCGCAGCACGCGCTCCAGGTAATAGGCCACGCGCATTTCCATGAACATGTCGCCGCTGTAGGACGTCTCGTTGTCAACGCTGAAGCCGGGTCGCAGCCCGTGCCGAACCGCCGCATCCCAGGCGAACATGCCATCCTCGATACCGTAGTGGGCATCCGAGCGCGGGCAGACATTGATGTGCACACCGGCATCGCGAAGGATCTCCCAGCCCTCATCCTTCAGGCAGGTGCAGTGGTTGAAGATGTTGTCCGGGCCCAGCAGCCCTTGCGCATGCAACTGAGGGAGCTGGGCGCCCATCTGTTCACCGAAGAACTCGGTGACGATCGGGATACCCAGGCGGCGTGCTTCGGCCCAGAGCTCCGGCTCGATGTTGGCCATGGTCGCCAATGTGACCAGGTCGTTGGCCGGGTCCTTGAAGTACTTTTCCTGCAGGCGGGCGAGGTTTCCCGGCCAATGCGCGCGGTCCCAAGTGCCGGACACGGGAGCGCCTGATGCATGCAGCGCACGGATGCCGGCATCGAGCAGAGCTTCAACCGATGCATCGGAGTGCGCGGCTGTGCGGCTGTTGTGGGAGTTGTCGATGACCGTAGTGATGCCAGCATCAATTGCGCCCAGCGCGGACAGCAAGGTGCCGACATACATGTCCTGCGGACGGTAATGCTTGGCGAACGAGAAATGCGTGGCGTTGGAGTAGTGCTCCAAGGTCTCGGCGTTGGAGTTGATCCGGCGCAGCTGACCCTCCCAGGCGTGGCGGTGGGAGTCCACCATGCCCGGGATGGCGATCATGTCCTTGGCATCGATGACGAACGCGTCCTCGGCGCTGAGGTTCTCGCCAACGGCAGTGATGGTCCGACCGGAGACCAGGATGTCGCCCTTCACGAGGCTGCCCACAGCCGGGTCCATGCTGATGATGGTTGCGCCACGGATGAGCGTCTTTTCGGCCGCTGCGGTTGTCGGTTGCTGAAGAATGTCTCGCGGGAGGGTGCTCATTGGGGCAAGGTCGATTTCTGGAATGGCGTGAACTCTATGCCCCGCTGACCCTGCGAAAAATCCATGCTCTTCGTTTTTATTATTCGTAGAACGCGCATAATCAGGATCGAGGTGACCGTCAACTGTAGGGTGGAAGCGAAATGGATCGGATTCTGGCGATGCAGGCGTACGTGCGGGTGGTAGAAGCGAAGAGCTTTGTGCGTGCCGCCGAGGCTCTCTCCATGCCCCCCTCCACCGTCACGGGCTTGATCAAGGGCTTGGAAAAGCACCTGCGCGTCCGCCTGCTCAACCGGACCACGCGCAGCGTCAGCCCCACTTCGGAAGGCGAGCGCTACTACCTGCAGTGCCGCGAGATCCTCAACCAGATCGAACAGGCGGAAACCGGCCTGAAGTCGTCGCCACAGGGCCTGCGGGGGCGGTTGAGGATCGACATGCCAGGCGGCCTCGCGCACTCGATACTCCTCCCGAACCTGGACAGCTTTCGCCGTCAGTATCCCGGGGTCCATCTGATGATCGGCGTGGGTGACCGGCCGGTCGACCTCGTCCAGGAGGGTGTGGACTGCGTGATCCGGACCGGGCCGCTGGAAGACTCCAGCCTCGTAGCCCGGCCGCTGGGGAACTTCCGCTGGATCACCTGCGCCGCACCAAGCTATCTGGAGGTGTATGGCGTCCCACAATCACTTGAAGACCTCGCCGGGCACCGCGCAGTCCACCATTTTTCCTCTGGTTCGAGGGGCGGTGGCAGCCTGCTCTTCTCAGCTGATGGGAAGAGACAGGTAGTACCAGTGGAGGGCTCGGTCGCCGTCAATGAGACCGAGCTGTACATCAAGCTGTGCATGAAGGGATACGGCCTGGCACAGTTGCAAGGCGTACTGGTCGAGAAGCAGTTGCAGGATGGCAGCCTGGTTGAGGTGCTTCAGCGGTGGCGTCCGCCGTCGGTGCCGGTTTCGATCCTTTACCCGCACCACCGTTATGGATCGCCCATCGTCCAAGCATTCATAGCATGGGCTGCAGAGCTTTTCTCCGCCAAGAGCGAGAAAGCATAGATCGCGAAGTCAGCCGTCGCGTACAGAGATTCCGAGGCGGTGTCGAGCATCTATCTCTCGGGTGGACTGCTAGAGATAGCGTATCCCTCAGACAGATGCCTCCCGGAAGCCGCCGGGCAAGGTGTCCGCTTCCGGCCAGAAGCCGACATCCGCTCGGCAAAGTCCTAACCAGCACTTGCCCCAACGCCTTGCTACTTCACCGCTGCACGCCACGCGGGCCACGCCTCGCCGATCACGCCCAGCGCGGATTTCAGGAACAGCAGTGCGATCACCGCGCCTGCTGCGATGTCCGGCCAGCCGCTTCCGGTCAGCGCTACGCCACCGGCAGCCACCAACACACCGATGTTGGCGGCGACATCATTGCGGGAACACTCGAAGGTGCTTTTCATGTTGATGTTGAGCGCGCGGAACCGCCACAACAATGCCAGGCACACCAGATTGGCCACCAGCGCGATGGCTCCAAACCCCAGAATCAAGCCGCTGGAAGGAGGCACGCCGTGGATCAGCTTGCTGAGCACCTCCACCACGATGAAGACAAAGAAGGCCAGGATCAGCAGCCCCTTGGCGAGGGCCGCACCGGCCTCCCAGCGCGCCCCCCGGTTCACTGCCCACAGGCTCAGGCCGTAGACGATCGCGTCGCCCAGCATGTCCACGGCATCGGCCTGCAGGGCACTGGAGTGCGCCACGATGCCCGCGCCGAACTCGATGAAGAACATCGTCAGGTTGATGATGAGTACCGCCACCAGTACGCGCCGCTGCGCACTGTGAAGGGCCAGCGCTTCCAGTTCCTGGCGCTTGTGGCCGCAGCAGTGGTCCATGGATGTCTCCCTCCAGGCTGTGGCCGGGCTTGAAAAAGGGTGGGAGAGTCGTTATCAACCCTGTAGCCCCTACAAGGTCAAGCCCATGCCCAGCCACCTCACCATCGGCCAGCTGGCCCGCCAGACCGGCACCAAGGCCGAAACCATCCGCTATTACGAAAAGATCGGCCTGCTGCAGCCGCCGCTGCGCTCGGAGGGCAACTACCGCTACTACGGCGCGCAGGACCAGAGGCGCCTGTCGTTCGTGCGCCGCGCCCGCGAGCTTGGCTTCTCCATCGAACAGATCCGCGAGTTGATTGCCTTTGGTGAACAGCGGGAGCACGAGTGCAGTTCGGTGGACGATGTGGTGAGAGCGCACATCGCAGACATCACGCGCCGGATCCAGGACCTGCAGGCGTTGCAGGGCGAGCTGGAGCGGATGATCGGCAATTGCCCGGGCGGCCGCGTGGCCGACTGCAGGGTGCTGGAAGCCCTTCAGCCGCAGCCTGCCGCTTGACCTTGTAGCCGCATCAAGGTTTACAACGCCCGGCTACTTCGCCACCGCGCGGCCTTGCCGCCCTGACGACCCATGACCCTGCTGCCCCATCCGCTTGCCCTGGCGCTGAGCGCCACCCTGCTGTCCGCCGTTGCCCCGGCCAATGCACATGAACCGCCCGCCGCGCACGACGACCACCACGATGAGGCCGTGGAGCTGGATGCGGTGGCGGTGCAGTCAACCCGGTCAGGGCGCCGCGTTTCCGACGAACCGATCCGGGTAGACGTCGTATCGCAGGAAGAGATCGAAGAGAAGCTGCTGATGTCGCCGGGCAACGTCTCCATGCTTGTGGCGGAGACGGCGGGCGTGCGGGTGCAGAACACTTCGCCTGGCATGGGCGCATCCAACATCCGCATCCAGGGCCTGCGCGGCCGGTATACCCAGCTGCTGGCCGATGGTCTGCCGCTGTACGGCGGCCAGTCATCGTCCATCGGCCTGCTGCAGATTCCCCCGACCGATCTTGGCAGTGTCGAGATCATCAAGGGCAGCGCGTCGGCGTTGTACGGTCCGGCAGCGTTGGGCGGTGTGGTGAACCTGATATCGCGCCGGCCCAAGGAAACCGCCGAGGCCGAAATGCTGCTCAATGCCACCAGCCGTGGCGGGCAGGACGTAACCGGCTACGCAGCAGGGCCGCTGGCCGAGCACTGGGGCCTCTCGGTGGTGGGTGGCTACCATCGCCAGGACCGCCAGGACCTGGACGGAGACGGCTGGGCTGACATTCCCGGCTACGAGCGTGCCACGGTCCGGCCGCGGTTGTTCTGGGAATCGGAAAACGGAGCGCGCGCACTGCTGACGGCAGGCGCAATGCGCGAGAGTCGGCTTGGCGGAACACTGCCTGGTCAACGGGCGCCCGACGGGCAGCCCTTCGCTCTCACGCAGCGCACGGAGCGCGTTGATGCCGGCGCGGTGATCGATGTTCCGGTGCGCGAGAGCGACCGCCTGCAGCTGCGCGCATCGGCCATGTCCACCGATCACGACCACGGGTATGGCCCTGACCAGGACAACGACACCCATCAGACCGGATTCGCGGAAATCAGCTATGCGTCCGGCATAGGCGCCACCAGCTGGCTGGCGGGCATTGCCGCGCAGCAGGACCTGTTCCGTTCCGCCCGATACCCGCAGTTTGATTACCGCTACACCCTGCCCGCCCTGTTCGTGCAGGCCGAGCAGGCGCTGCGCGATGACCTCACGCTTTCCGGCAGTGCTCGCTGGGATGACCACAGCGTCTATGGCGGGCACTTCAGCCCCCGCGTGTCACTGTTGTTCCGCCCTGACGAGTGGACCCTGCGCGCGTCGATCGGCAGAGGCTTCTATGCGCCTACACCCTTCGTCGAACAGATCGAGGCCGCTGGCCTGTCACGCCTGGAGCCGCTCACCGGCCTTCGCGCGGAAATCGCTACAACCGGGTCCATCGATGCAGGCTATGTGCATGGCCCCTGGGAGATGAACCTCAGCGTGTTCGCATCCGATATCGACCATGCGGTACGCCTTGTGGAATCTGCGAACGCGCCGGGTGAACGTGTGCAACTGGTCAATGTGGCGGGCGTCACCCGCACCCGGGGTAGTGAGTTGCTGCTGCGCTATCGCTGGCAGGACATCACGGTGACCGGTAGTTATGTCTACACCGATGCGCGCGAACCTGATGAGGAGGGCACCGGCCGCCGCCTGGTCTCACTCACACCCCGGCATAGCGCAGGCCTGGTTGCCATGTGGGAACAGCATGACCGTGGCCGCATAGGTCTGGAAGCCTACTACACCGGCATCCAGGCGCTTGATGACAATCCCTGGCGCCGACGCAGCCGACCGTATCTGGAAGTCGGTGCACTGGGAGGGATCGTGCTGGGAAGAGTCAGCCTGTTCCTCAACCTGGAAAACATCCTCAACGTCCGCCAGAGCGGCTACAACCCGATGCTGCGTCCTCGCCGTGCCGACGATGGCCAGTGGACCGTGGACGCATGGGCGCCGCTGGAAGGGTTTGTGGTGAACGGTGGCGTGAGGCTGAAGTTCTAGGGTTGGGCTAATACGGCAGGCGGTTTCCGTTTCGGCCAGAAGCGGACAGCGTTGCGGCTACCAGTCACGTCGGGCTCGGCGATCAGGCCAGTTCAGGATGAATTCCTCCTGCTCCGGAGTCTCCACCGCAGCAGGTCGCACTGCGCGCACTTTAGAAATTGCATCGGTGCCGTCCGAAGCGCAGCCTGTTTCAATGAGAAGCATCGACGCCACGGTCCCCGCCCGACCCAAGCCTCCCTTGCAGTGCACTACGATCCTGCTTCCGGACAAGAGTTCGGCTGCGAGCTGAGGTCCTAGGGACTTCCATGGCTCAAGTAGTCGCGCGTCTGGGGCCGCGCCATCCGTAATCGGCAGGCCGTGCCACTTCAGCCCGTGCGCTTGGGCACGCTCTGCCAACGAGCAGATTCGCAGCTCTTGGAACTCCCATGGCTCAATCAACGTTATCAGGTGCTGGGCTCCCCACCTAACTATCGACGCTAGATCGAGGTCCAAATCTCGAGCCCAAGACCCCGTCATTGCGACTTCTTGATGCTTTCCCGGTGCAAAGGTGACACCGATCCCGCCGCCGTTCATCCCGACGGGCAAGGTCGCAATCTGCAGTGGGTGGGAGACACTTGTTCTGCTCATCTGCGCTCTCCGAAATCGATTGCCACTGAGGGCGGGAAGCAAACGCTGCCCGCTTTTGAACTGAATGTCCAACCGTGAGCCTAGTGGTGCAGCTAGCACCTGGCTGAGTGCCGGAAGCAGCTCACGGTCCCCCGAGTTCTGAGAAGGGATCCAAGCCACATTTGTAATGACCGACCGCCTTCTGCTCAGATCATGCGGTTAATGTAGCGGCATAGGCCGCGTCCGATGGATCACACCTTGTCATCACGCTAGATGCGTTTCGACCAGAAACAACCCGCGCACGTGATCATCTCCGTCGCTGGCTGCCACATTTCCCGGAAAGCGTCAACAACCTAACCAATACTCAAAAGACTGAGGTTACGGTGTCGAAATATCGCCGTGCGTGTCTTAGCCTTTTTCGTAAGCACTCTGGCGAGATCCGTGTCAAATCGGGCCTTTGCGAACTCTAACGAATGACAGCAGATACGGATTGGGCAGCTCGTGGCCACTGTAGAAAGAATTGCCTACACGCACCCATCTCCTATCGTGGATGCGAAGCTTGAGACCATCACCTGGTGCGAAGGTGTCAAGGGCCAAACCGTGTACATTCCACAGATCTTCTGGCGTGACAGCACTCCGTGGCGCGAAGCCAACATGTGGGTCATATGGCAAATCACGCGTGGCTCCAAGAAAGTGGAGACGGCGCACAGCGCAATAGGTCACTTGCGAGCCTTTGCCGCATGGCTTGAAGAAAACGGGATGACATGGACTCACTTTCCCGAGAGGGAGGATCAGCGTTGTCTGACGATATACCGGGGTCACCTGATTAGACAGCGCGACACGGAACAACTCATGCCTTCCACAGTCTCTGCCCGGATGACTGCGGTACTCCGCTTCTATCGATGGGTGATGGGGAATGGCCTGATAGTGGCCGACCAGCCGTTATGGAAGGACAAGTCGGTACTTGTGCAGCTCGATCAAAAGTACGGAATGCGGCGCAGTGTTCTTGTCACATCGAGCGAACTTAGCATCCCAAATTCAAGAGCAAACCTCCTGACACTTGAAGGCGGCGTCCTCCCAGTCTCGGTAGAAGTCAGCCAGAGAATCGTCAGCTTCGCCTCCAGACATGGTTCACCCGAAATTGCCCTTCTGCTTCGTACCGGCTTCGGTACGGGCATGCGTGTAGGAACCGTCCTGTCACTAAGAGAAAGGACAGTAGAAAGGGCAGCGCCCCATCCCTCGTTTCGAGGGTGGTTCACAATCGCCGTGGGCCCAACCGGTGCAGTGCCCGTAGACACCAAGTTCGGCAGAAGCGGCGAGATCCTCGTCCCGGGCGCAGCGATTGAGGCCCTGAGGGGCTACATCCGATCCCCAAGGCGCTTGCTGCGTATGGCATTGGCCAAAGCTGAGGATCGCGACCTGATCTTCCTCACGAAGTCAGGGCGCCCATTTGGCAACAACTCCAGCAAGAGTATGGCTATGAATACCCAGATTAGCCGACTTCGCAAGAAGGCGTCCGATATAGGAGAAAGCTGCCTCGTCGGTTTCAACTTTCATCGCGCGCGCGCCACCTTTGGAACCGAGTTGGCCAAAGCTGCCCTCAAGCATGGCGGCATAACTTTCGCGATCTGGCTTGTGAAAAGTGCGCTCATGCACAAGAGCGAGAAGGACACCATCAGATACATCAAATTTGTGCAGTCTATTTCAATTCTCGAAGAGACTTCCGACCAGTTTTCTCACGAGTTCTTTGGGATGCTTCCATGACAATGAAAATGCATCCTATGGAGTTCCCTGAGATCCGTCAGAGCTCTTCACAGCGACTCTTCGACCTCCGCTTCCTGGCGTACAGAAACGGGGCGTCACTAGACTGCGTCGCGTTCCGCTTCAGAACTTTCGATCAAGCAAAGTCCAAGGGACTGCTTGGTCAGTTCTTACCGCACCGCCTACCTCTGCTCTTGAAGTTATACGAGACAATGAAACGCGGCGTTGCTTCCGGGGATGCAAGTCCGACCACCTACTCGAGGCTTCGGGCCGCTTTCAAATTCTATGAATGGGCCGATGACGAGCAGCGCCGCGTCGATCTATCAACAGCCGCCGACAGTTTTTTGGACTGGTGCGAACACGTCCATCAAAGAACTCTCAAAGGGAGTGAAATGAGGATATCCCTGAATACCGCCCATAGTTTGGTCGGCAGGCTGGACACCGTATTAGTGCGCTCGCTTGGCTTTAACCGCTCTTTACTAGCCGCGACCAGTCTTTCAAAGCGCCCTCCACGACAAACATTCCTCGCTGATAGGCAGGACATGCGATCCCTCGAGATCTTTGGCAGATCCTTGGTGGCGATCTGCGATTCCTTGACGCCGGAGTCGACTCTTGGCCGCCTTCCGGTTGTTGTAAGTGTTGGCGACAGCGGATCCATCTCACACTGGTGCGGTCTTCTGCCGCCGGAGAATGTGGCTGCGCAAAGTATGCCTGCGAACAGCTACAAGAAAGCCGAGTCAGACCGAGCTCGGCTTGCTTGGGAGCTCGATCCGAACCCTCTCAAGCGGCTCACCGTCTTCAACATGCGAATCCGTGCAGAAATGTTGATTTTTATAGCTCAGACATCCATGAACTTGGCCCAAGCCCAAGCACTGAAGCGCGAAAAGCTTCGCAGCTATGTGGAAGGGGAAATGGTGGCCTATGTCAGAGCATACAAGGGACGCCGCCGAGGTGAAGTTGTCTTCCGCGCGTTTCGCTCCTATCGAACACATTTCTCTCGCTACCTGGATTGGCTTGACGCTTGCTTCCCTGATCGGCAGGAACTGTTGTTTCCTATTGTCGGTCTGCAAAAGCGAACCACATGGAAATCCCAAGGATTTCAAAAACTGAAGGAAGAGTTGCTGGGAATTGGCGTCCCCTTCTTTGGACCCATGATCCTGAGGAGAGTGAAGGCAAACTGGCTTGCAGAGAGGATCGGGAACCGATCTGTATCCGTGGAGGCAATCCAGCACCTTGAATCGACGAACGCTGCCTATCAGCGCCCAAATCTGTCGAGGGCGATGGGCGAGATATCCGAATTCAATAGGATGATCGAGCAGGCATTGGATTCCGCTGGTCCAGGCCAGTGTACTGTCCCGTTTCAGCCTTGGCAGATGCAGACGTCGGCGGCGAATGCCCCCATCCCTGACTGCGTCAATCCTGCCGGTTGCTTGTTCTGTGTCAACCATCAGGACATCGAAAGCCTTGACTACATGTGGTCACTCGCAAGTTACAGAGCACTTAAAGTACTCGAAGTAGCGAACCATCGGAATGCTCCTTTCCCGTCGAGCGTCCCTCCAAGTGAAGACAGGCCACCTGCTGTGCAGGCCGCCGATCAGGCGTCAAAGAAGCTGATAGAACTTAGCGCCGTCAGCCTAGTGGCCGCAGGTTGGGCGAAGGAGGCAGAGGAACGAGTCCGGGAAGGTAACTTTCATCCCAAATGGGCTGGATTCATAAGACTAATGGAACTCGGATGAACTCTAGAAACTTCTTTCAGATCAAGTCTGAATTCGCCTCTCGATCGCACGATGCAGCAAACAGTGCTATCGAATCTTGGCCGCCACCAGATGACTACCCGCTGGTCGTTGATGAGTTTGGGTCCGTTGTTTCTCGGATCGGAGATCCTTATTGGAACTTCACTCCTTGGACGCGCACTCCTACCCGGCTCAGCTTTGAGAGCGTCTCCAGCAGAAGGCGCTCGGTTCCGTTGGATCAAGCCAACGCCAAGATCTTCAAGTATGTGGTACTAACGTGGCTCTTCGGTCCCAACAGGGCCCAGAAGCCAAGTTCGGTGGTTGGAAAGTTTGAACTCATGAGGCCGCTGTTTGTCCTCTGCACGCAAACAGGGATTTCTGCGGCGGATCTCTGGCGTTTTCCGGCCATCGTTTCGAGAGTCAAAGACTGCTTTTCGCGTGCCCGTGCCCGCGAGAGCATTACTATCCTTCATCAAATATATCTACTTCGCCGGGAGACTGGGTTCTTCATCCTACTGCCTGAGCAGATCAACGAACTTGCAAGGAACATTCCTAGGCACGAACGCATCCAGACACCATACATCCCACCGAGAATATGGGTGCACCTGATGCAGAGATGCAAGTCCTGCCTAGAGGATTTTATAGACAACTCTAGTCGAGTGGAGGCTCTCTTCAAGTTCTCGATTGAATCCTATCGGGCAAACTTGATGGAAGGCAAGAATCTCTATGTCGATTCTTTCTCAGCCGGCAGGAATCCGTTCTCCACTCCATCGGGGAATCGCGGCACTCGCACGTCTGTAGTGATACACGGACCATTCCAACATTGTGCTGAGCAGTTTGGCGTACGCAAGTTGCTATCAAAGTGGATAAAGGGAATGCCGACAGAGAACGTGGCTCTAAAGGTCAGCGATCTGTCTAAGTACCTGTCCCTTGTTACGCTTTGCGGCGAGGTGTACATCTCGTGCTTCGCGTTGGCGCGAGTGAATGAGGGGAGGAGTTTACGCGCAGGCTGCATTGAACAAAGAGTCGACAGCCTCGGGCTTCCCCTAACTCTGATCAAGGGGCAGACGACCAAGACGATCGAGGAGGATACTTATTGGATCGGATCAGATTTTTGCAAGAACGCGGTTGTCGCAATGGAGCGGGTTAGCCTTCTACGGATGTCGTGCGCAATCGAAGACCCCCGGTCTCCTGCTACGGAGGAAGACCTCGACACCAGACCGCTCAGACTTCGCGCGTATGAACCCTGGATACCCAATTCCGGAGATGTGGGCCTTCCTATCGACTCGCTTCCCGGAGCACAGGCTCTGGGGAAAGCCTTGGATGATTTCGAGTACCTACTGGATGACAGGGAGCTCCAGATCACGTCCGAAGACCTTAGCATCGCTCTGTCCGTTACCCCTGGATTGGACCCTGAGAAGTTCGCAATCGGCAAGAGATGGCATTTCGCATGGCACCAGCTTCGTCGGACTGGAGCAGTCAACATGAACAGTTCGTCGCTCGTCAGCGATAAGTCCCTCCAACTTCAGCTCAAACACTCTGCTGAAGCTATGACAAGATACTACACACAAGGATACTATCATCTTGATTTGGTTCTAGATGAGGGTTCGAGGAAAGAATTCCTTCTGGCACTTTATGATGGTGTAGCGAAGGACATGACAGCCTTACAAGAGCCGTACTTCTCCAGCCCATTCGGCGACAATCACAAGTCATCTCTTCTGAACCTTGTTTCCGAAAAGAAGCATAATCAGCTGGTCAATCTCGCTCGCCAGCAGGACATACCTTATAGGACCACATTGCTCGGGGCCTGCACCAATCCCTCACCCTGCCAATTCGGCGGAGTAGATGCCTTGGTTGAATGTGCTGGCCGCTCAGATTTCTGCGCGTTCGTACTGTTAGACCGCAGGAAAATTCCCGCCTTGGGCGAACTTAAGGCTGACCTGCGCCGAACTGCCAGAGAAGCCAACCCTGACAGCCCACTCTATGCCAGCCTCACAGCTCAAGTAGCCGCTATTGAGCGAGTGGAAGATTGCTCGCGTTAACTTGCTGCTGAAATTCAAATACCAGCACTCTCTCACGGGTGATGGTAGGTGAGACACTCGTTCACGTGATTCCGCGCCACATCATCTCCATTCTGCCAGTCAAAATCGACAGGACAACTGTAGTTTCAACAATTTGGGTTCCATCTAGATGAAAAAGAAAAAACCAGTTGGAGAGGGCGTCACGCCCTCTTCCAAAGTATCTGCGGAGAGCAAGTTTCGGGCGGCGCTAGCCAGAATCATCGATGGAAGCACACTTAACGTCGAAAGGAATGCAAGGATCACTCAGAATAACGTTGCGCGTGAAGCGGGGGTCGATCCATCCGCATTGAGAGCCAGTCGCTACCCTGCATTGGTAACGGAAATTCGAGACCTGGCTGATATCGCAAGGGCAGACGTGGTGCGCATGGGACAGAAGCCGCATCGTCCGGGAAGCGAGGAGCGCCGCAACGAGAAACAGCGCTATCAGGACATGAAGCGTCAACGTGATCATGCCGCCGCGCTTCTTGCCAGCGCGGACAGCGAGGTTCTGAGGCTAATGCTCAGAGTACGGGACTTGGAGAGGCACATCGAAGAGACTTCCCCTGGAGTGGTTCGCCCGCAGGTGACCATGTTGCGCATGCCTAAGCGCTAGCATCGCCCTCAAATCATCCTCGCGCGTCCAAATATCAGGTCCACCATTGGGCCGTGGCTTCTTGCCCCCAACCTAGCTCAGTTGTCATGAGGCCGAACTTAGGTGTCATGTCACTATGGACAATGGACGTTCCTTGAATTCTCACGTTTCTGCGGCCTTTTGCTTAACTCAATCCATGTCATGTCACAGGTACACGGCCGGCTGGGCGGGGGATCGCAGTGGCCGCTGTCTCTGCAGCGAAGAGGTCATCCAGCGTTACCGGGGGCGGGTTTCCGGGCCCTTGATGGACCGCATCGACCTGCATGTCGAGGTGCCGCGGCTGGACCCGCGCGAGCTGCGCGATGACGCGCCGCTGGGCGAAGACAGCGCGAGTGTTCGCGCCCGGGTGGTGGCCGCGCGGGACGTGCAGCTGCTGCGCAGTGGGAAAGCCAACGCCCAACTACTGCCGTTCGAGCTGAGCGCGCATTGCCGGTTGTCGCGGGAGGATCAGCAGCTCCTGGAGGATGCCGTGGAGCGACTGCAGCTGTCAGCACGCTCCATGCATCGCATCCTGCGGGTGGCGCGGACGTTGGCGGATCTGGGGCATGCCCAGAACATCGAGACCGCGCATGTGGCGGAGGCGATCGGGTATCGGCAGTTGGATCGGGGTGGTGGTGGGTGAGACGACGCTCAGTGATTCCCGGAACGCCGCCTCAGTAGGCCCGCTCCGGACCCACCGGCACGATCCCCGACGGATTGAGATGCCGATGGCTTCGGTAGTAGTGATGCTTGATGTGCTGGAAATCCACCGTATCCGCCACCTCGGGAATCGCCATCATCCGCGCCACGAACGCATGCAGGCCGGCGAAGTCGGCAATGCGCCGCACGTTGCACTTGAAGTGCACGTAGTACACCGGATCGAAGCGGATCAACGTAGTGAACAGACGGATATCGGCTTCGGTGATGGCATCGCCCACCAGCCACTCGCGTTGCTGAAGGCGCTCGTCCAACCAGGTGAGCGTCTCGAACAACGGCCCAACCGCCTCCTCGTACGCCTGCTGCGTTGACGCAAAGCCCGCTTTGTACACACCGTTGTTGACGGTCGCGTACACACGCTCGTTCACCTGATCGATCTCGGCACGCAGCGCAACCGGGTAGAAGTCACCGGCCTTCGCACCCAGTTGGTCATAGGCGGTGTTGAACATGCGGATGATGTCCGCCGATTCATTGCTGACGATCCTCCCGCGCTCGCGATCCCACAGCACTGGCACGGTCACCTTGCCGGTCATTCCCGGCTTGGCGGCCGCGTACAGTTCATGCAGATAGCGCGCACCGCGTTCAGGCTCCGGCGTCACCTGCGGGCCGGGCTCAAACGTCCAGCCCTGATCACCCATGTGCCAGTTGACCACCGAGACCGGCACCAGATCCTGCAGGCCTTTCAGCGCACGGACGATCAACGTCCGGTGGGCCCATGGGCAGGCGAGACTCACATACAGGCGGAACTGCCCAGGCGCCGCGTTGACGCCAGGCTCGCCATTCGGGCCAGCACTGCCGCCGGCGCTCAGCCAATCGCGGAACGTGGATTCCTCGCGCTTGAAATGACCGTCCTCATCGGCGGCACCCGCCGTGCCTTCCTGCCATGTTCCATCGACCAGCATGCCCATCGCGGGAGTACTCCTCTGATAGTGGTGTGTGGTGAGCCGGTGATGCATCTCGGCGTCTGGAACAACGTAGTAGCAAATGCGCCTGCATTGCCTGGTGATGGGCGCATGCAATCGGCATGTGCTTCATCGCGTTCATCGCAGAGGCACACGCATCTGCGGCAGAATGTCGACGTATCTACGCGAGGCCTCCCGCACCATGCGCATCCATCAGATCGATCTCCCTGTGTCCGATGTCGCCGCCACCGTGGCGTACTTCCGCGATGAACTTCAGCTGCCGGTCGAGGGCTCAGCCGTGCGCATCGGCTGGAGCACCCTGCAGCTGCAACCCGCAGGATCGAACCCGGTCGGCGGTGTGCACCTGGCGTTCAACGTGCCCGCCAATCGCTTCGAGGCGGCCACCGACTGGCTCAAAGCACGCGCCACCCTGCAGCGCGATCTGAAAGGCCATGACCACTTCACCTTCGATGGCCGCTGGGATTCCGAATCGATCTATTTTACCGGGCCGGATGGCCTGATCCTGGAATTGATCGCGCGGCGACGCTTGCCTGCGGGCGAGTGCCAGGGCGGGTTCCACGGCAGCGAGATAACCTGCATCAGCGAGGTCGGCCTGCCCGCTGAACACGTCGGTGAAGTGCAGGCAAACGCACAGAACGCCTTCGGGCTGGAGCCTCTGTCACAGCCCACGCCGCACTTCGCACCACTCGGCGATGACGAAGGCCTGTTGATCGTGGTCGATGCCACCCGCCGCTGGTTCCCCGAGCAGAAGGTGCTGCCGAATGCGCGCGGCATCCGCGTGGTGCTGCATGACGTGGTACCGGGCGCGGTGGTCGAAGACGCAGCACTGGGCTGGCACCTGCGCTCGGCCTGAGCAGGCCCGGACGAACGAAGCCCCGCCGGAGCGGGGCTTCAGTTCACACAACAGCCGGCTGGGTTCACTCTTCCTCGTCCTGCTGGCCGCCCTGCTGCTGGTTCTGGGTGCGCTGCTGCTGTTCCTGCTGCTGTTGCTGCTGCTGGCCGCGACCACCTTCCTGCTGCTCACCGCGCTGATTCGGGTTCTGCTGGTTCTGCTGAGCCATCTCGATTCTCCGGTTGCCGCAAACGGAATGTCGCGGTCCGGGCCATCCTCTGCAGCGCGAGGTTAACGACGTGTGGGGGTTTGTATACGAATTCGTCAACGTCTCCCCGCCAACGTTTTCAACGAGTGCAGACCCCATGTCGCAGTAGGCGTTGACCCGCATATGAACGGTTCGAATTCCCTTATTCCGCTTCCCACAGAACTCCTCGTCGTGCGACTGAACAGGGCATCGCTGAGCCAACGTCTGCAGATGACGCGCAGATGACGATCACGGCATCACCGGCGGCACGTAGGTCAGCGTCATGCCGAGCAGCCACAGCAGGCCGAGCACCAGCGGGATGTGCACCAGCAGCTGGATGAAGGTGAAGCCGACGATGTCGCGCGCCTTTAGGCCGAGCACGCCCAGCAGCGGCAGCATCCAGAACGGGTTGATCAGGTTCGGCAGCGCCTCGGCCGCGTTGTAGACCTGTACTGCCCACCCCAGATGGGCCTTCAGTTCGTTGGCCGCCTGCATCACGTACGGCGCTTCGATGATCCACTTGCCGCCACCGGAGGGCACGAAGAAGCCGAGCACGGCCGAGTACACGCCCATCACCAGCGCGAAGGTGTCGGTGGTGGCGATATGCACGAACAGGGTGGAGAGCCGATGCGCGATGGTCTCATCGCCACTGCCGGTGGCGTGGGTGAGGATCATCGCGATGCCGCCATACAGCGGGAACTGGATCAGCACGCCGGTGGTGCTGGGGACGGCCTTGGCCACGGCGTTGAGGAAGCTGCGCGGGCGCCAGTGCAGCAGCAGGCCAAGCGAGATGAACAGGAAGTTGTAGGTGTTGAGGTTGGCGATGGCGGTCACCACCGGCTTGCTGGCGAACTCGCCGAACAGCCAGCCGAACGCGAGCAGCGAGAGCAGCACGGTGAGCAGCGGGCTGTACTCCAGCCACTCGCCGGGGCGGGTGCGCGGCGGCAGCGGCTCGGCTTCGGCGCGGGCGGCGCCTTCGAAGTCCTTGGCAGTGCGCGCGGAGGCGGCCCCGGGGGCGGTCAGCCAGGCGATCAGCAGCGAGACCAGGATCAGCGCGGCGGTCAGCGCGATC
>Ga0213823_1000389_pt1 | contig 39197 bp, 41 predicted proteins | sample MC6MC0907MG_FD_179887 | JGI IMG/M metagenome (GOLD analysis project Ga0213823, IMG submission 179887) | Enriched soil aggregate microbial communities from Iowa State University, Ames, United States - MC6-MC0907-MG | ecosystem: Environmental > Terrestrial > Soil > Unclassified | place: USA: Iowa...
GGATATGTTACTGGAGATGTAAAATATATTGGTGCGATTGAAGTAAATCATAGAGAAAATGAAAACTTTTTACAGAATGGTCCATATCCAATGATTGGTTATCAATTATTTTATAGAATGGATATTAAGAAAGTGTTTCCTTTTAACTAAACAGATTGTAAAGAATTGCACTTAAAGTAACAGGTGTTAGAGTTTAACAGAAGGGCTGCGGCAGCAGGCTTTTTTTCATATCGAGTTAAAGGTCAGGTTAGCGGAAAAACCAATTCACCCAAAGGTTAAAGAATTTAAAACGGAGGAAAAGGGGGGAGGCAATATGAATGTGATTGCTGAAACGGAACGGCTGCAGTTGAGGGTTTTTGAAAAAAACGATGTGGAGGATGCAAAGGCATTTTGGGGAAATGAGGAAGTTATGGAGCATTGCTCCGGTGCTATTCCTCACGAGCATCTAGATAAAGCGCTGGAAGCATATGCATCTTGCCACGAGACAAAAGGTCTCTCGGTTTATGCGGTTATAGAAAAGGAGTCAGGAAGGGTTGTCGGCGCAGCAGGATTTAATGTAAGAACAACACAAGAGACAGTTGAATTGATTTACCATTTTGCTAAATCCGCATGGGGGAAAGGCTATGCAACAGAGGCTGCAGGAGCATGTGTTGATTTTGCAAAAAAACACCCGAGAGTAATGAATATTTACGCATCAGCTGATCCGAAAAATGTGGGTTCACTGAAAATTTTAGAAAAAATCGGGTTTGAGTATAAAGGTATGAAATGGTTTGATGATACAAATCAGGAAGAGCCTTATTATGAAATGAATTTAAGTTGAAAAAGGGCTGCACCCAATTGAAAAATGGGGCAGCCTTTTTCTTAAGCCAATGTAAAAAAATGCATTTAAACTCTCCGAAAATTAATAGAGAAATTGGGCTTTTTCGTTACTTTTAGGAACTTTTCTCGAAGGGGATCATGTGAAGTGAAACTGGGAGTTGGACGAGCTAATCGAGTCGCGTCATCAATTTACGCCATGCTTCCATCGGCCCGGATTTAAAATAATGCAGCCAGAGCAAAACAAATAAGAGTTGCATGAAACTTACAACACCCCAGAAGAGCAATGTAAGCAGTGAGCTTTCTAATGCACCGACACCCAGCCCCCATCCGTAAAAAATAATCGAGCATAGAACATTTTGAAGGACATAACAGCTTAGCGACATCTTTCCGACCTTTTCCAAAATACACCATAGACCAAACGCCTTCCACTTATCTGTAATATACGATATCAAGCCCATATACCCGATGGAAAGAATTGGAGCGAATAAATAGCGAACGGGAAAGTCGAAGGTTCCACCGGGCACAAAAAGCAGCAAGTTCAGGGGAATTCCGACGCACAACCCGAACATGAGCATTCTTTTTCGTGTGTATCTGCCCTGCTCATCATCTGCGAAAGCACCGTCCCTCATAAGAAGAACTCCGGCTAAAAACCAAAATATGTTGAACGGAATGGAGAAGATCGCTTCCGACCGCAATGAGAGGAAATTTGTTATTCTATATTGGATCTGATCCATCCATGTTCCATCCCGATAAATGGCGGTAATCTCTTGCGAGTCCCCGGAGAATCCGCCTGATACTTGCCCGGCAAGCACCCCTGCAGAGACGGTGAGGATGAGCAGAAAATGAATGCCACCGATGAAGGCCATCGATCTTTTGATGGTTTTCTTGCCTGCCTTGACGATAAAAGCGACAATGATTGCGGAAATGGCATAGGCCATGAGAATGTCGTATTCCATCACGAACGTAAAATGAAGAAATCCTTCGATCAGCAAGAAAATAGAAGTCCATAAGTAAATGCCCGGCCATAACCGGCCTTTCCTCAACGATTTCTGATACTTCAGTTCCAATCCGATGCCGAACATGATGGCCAGCAGACCAAGCAGCTTTCCATTCACCATCGATAGCGTGAAGATGCGAAGGAAATGATTCCATGAGTTCCACCAATCGTAATGATCAAACGTAAAAATATAACTTACGTCCCCTAGGTTAGCAAAAATCCAAATGTTGGTCCCGAGTGTGCCCAATATGGCTATTCCTCGGAAAATATCCAATAGTCGAATTCGGTTCAGGTTACTATCGTCCATCGTTTCATCTCCTGCCATCATTTTTATTCGACATGAATCCAAGTGTTTTCCTGATGTCTGGATAGAGCAGATACAATACTCCGGTCATCGCACCGGATGAAAGCGCCACTCCTGCCCATGTCAACCAGTCTCCGCCGCCTATCAAACTGCCTTCAAAAATCAGCTTGATCATGATTCTCATAACGAGGAAGCATACCCAAGCCAAAATGTATTGAAATCCGCTTTTGGAATAAAGTATCCCTTGTTCGTAGTAAACCTTTGTGCTCATTCCTTGCCAGACCCCAATCGCAATGGAAACAACGCATACTATAAACAGCTCCGTATTCATCAGAATCGTCATGTCTTTTGGCAAGCTTGTTAAAGCCTTGTAACCGGCAAGGATCGGAAGAACCAGAATATCTCCGCGATCTACTTTTTTTGGCATTAATTTTCTGATAACGACATAAACAACAATAATAATAATTACAAATGCAAACATAGGTCCATGCAATAGGGAACTGAGTCCTCCTTGAACTTCCGAAGTATCGGCAGTGTTGCCGGCAAAATATATAATCTGATTCGCTACCATTCTACTAACTCCTTCGCACTATTTTTGCCAAGAACATTCATCTGATTGGTTTGTTCTCTCAACAAACTGTAACACATGGTTATTTCCCTTTCGTCTGCCTGAGGTTGATTTTCGCTGTCTCGTCTATATCGACTGATGGAGTTCAGGACCTGTTTCTTATGATAAAATAAACAAAACATGATAAGAAAAGGATGTTCGATATGGAAAAATCTTTTTTTCAAATAATCGATCAGAACGTCGGCCATGTAATCAGTACCCTCGCCTTGTTGATTGTGTTTTATAATCATGTCTTTTTCTATGAAATCGAGGTCTTTTTGATATGCACTTGCTTTGTCTCTGTCTACGTGTGGATGCTATGGTCGAGTCCGTCGTCATGGAACGGATATAGATACATTCTGGTTACCCTTATCTTAATCGCCGCAGCATTCACGGTACGCGTTATGCATATTGAATTTCCCGACAAAAATTTGTTGTGGCCGCTCGTTTGTCTTTTGGCAAGAGCACAACCGACATGGACCCGGACAACGACTCCGTTGGCTGTTTTAACCGGCGTTGTCATCGCCTTTCTGTCAGCTACCCCTAAAATTCTGTATGGGGAAATCCTTGCTTTAATCGGCGTTTATATTTCTATCCGCAGTCTGACCCTGCTGAAGACTGCCAATCAAGAGAATCAGAGACAGCTTGTGGAGTTGAATCAAGCTCACGCCGAGCTTCAAGAAGCTGCGGTCCACTCCATGCGTTACGCTGCGATTACAGAACGGACACGCATGGCGCGAGATATTCATGACGGTCTCGGCCATCACATGACTTCCCTGATTGTTCAACTACAGGCTCTTAAACTCATTCTGCCTAAAGACCCAGCCGCTGCGCAGGAGAGCATAATGGAACTTCTGAAAGTGGCACGAAAAGGAATGGAGGAAATTAGAGCGGCCGTTCGAGAATGGTCGGATGACGAGAAGGGACTTGGGATCATATCGTTGAAAGGGCTCGTTTCGCAGACACAAGCATATTCCAAGTTACATATCGATTTCTTCCAGCACGGCAGCCTCTCGGAATGGACTGTTGAGCGCAGCACGGTTCTTTACCGGATCCTGCAAGAATCTCTTACGAATATTTTGCGGCATGCTGATGCGGATCATGTTATCGTGACAGTTGAAGAGGAACATGGGAGTGTTCGGCTCACCGTCGCCGACAATGGAACCTATAGCGGGAAGAAACCTCTAGAGGGAGGATTTGGCCTCACTGGAATGAGGGAACGATGCAACTCGGTAAACGGTCATTGTTCGTTTACTTTCAACGACCCGCAGGGACTGAAGGTTGAAGCCGTCATACCGTTGACCAGGCCAATTTAAAATTAATTTAGGGGGTAGGAGAGTGAAATCCATTCGTATCGTGCTTGCCGACGACCAGCCTTTTGTTCGCAAGGGGCTGCGTTACATTATAGACAGCCAGCCCGACATGCAGGTAGTGGGAGAAGCTGCAGACGGCGAAGAAGCCGTAGCCACTGCTTTGCGCACAGTTCCTGACATGGTAATCTTGGACATTCAAATGCCCGGATCGGACGGCATCTCGGCAACAAAAACAATTGTCAAGTCGTTACCCGACATTAAAGTCGTTCTCCTTACAACATTCGACGTGCAGGAATATGTATTTGACGGCATTCGTGCCGGTGCAGTCGGCTATTTGCTAAAGGATACCGACATGGAAGAACTGCTTGACGGTATTCGCGCCATGGAACGAGGTGCCATGATTTATAACACCACGACGGCCAAGCAAGCATTTGCCCAAATTCTGAATTCAAACGTGGAAAATACGACAGCTTGCGACAAAATCCATTGTAATCCTTTAACGGAACGGGAGCTCGAAGTCTTGCAATTACTAGCCTATGGCAAACGAAATCATGAATTAGCCAGCATTCTTTACGTCTCGGAAGGTACAATCAAAACCCACATACATAACATCATTCAAAAGCTGGGTGTGGAGGATCGGACCCAGGCCGTGGTTATGGGGATACGCCATAAACTGGTGAAATGAGGGTTTCGGCTGAACGCCACCACAAATACTCAAAAAACGCAGCGGATAAATAGCATACTCTTGTCAGCTTCGCTGGTACTGGGCCGATAACTAATAATTTTTTTACAACACCAGCTGTAAATCTAGCTCAATCTACTATTGTAAAATTAATTGATCGTTATGAATAAGTTATAGTAGTTATTACATGATGGTAAATCACTAAATTAAAAGATTCCTTTTTAAATGTAGTGTAGTGCTTTAAAAAATAAACTGGATAAATTAACACAAGAAAAATCCCTACTTTTAATGAAAAAGAAGGGATTTTTAAAATTTTAATGGACTTAGAGATTTGAGTAACTAATAGGTCCTTTTCAAGAAAACCTCTTGTTTATTGAATAAGAAAATTATTAATTTTAAAAAAATAATTGATAATATTTTTATATCATAATAGCATTCGAAATATAGTAAATATTAATGGAGAAAGGAAAAAGAAGCTATGAATATTAAAGTCGAAACTCTTCCAAAATATCGCATTGCATATGTGCGACAAGTTGGTCCATATGGTCCTTCTAACATTCAAGCAATGGAAAAGTTAAAGAAATGGGCTGAGGAGAAAAATCTTGTTAAATCGGCAATAATACTTGGAATTCCACAAGATAACCCTGAAACAGCACTTCCTAGAAACTGTAGATATGATGCTTGTATTGTGATTTCAAAGGACTATCAAATTGATGATTCAATTTGCGAAGGTGAACTTTCTGGTGGAAAATATGTTATTTGCAAAGTCAAACATACAGCAGAAGATATTCAAAAAGCATGGGCTGAAATTTTTCCAGCTTTACACAACAGTGGATATCAAATTGATAACAAACCGATTTTAGAAAGATACACAGGTGATATGATTAACAACGATTATTGCGAATTATGTGTACCTGTAAAACCGTTATAATTTGATTAGTACATTTTTACTTGTTTGAGGCTTTATATCCATCATAGAAAACTAAACATAGAAAAAGGAGAACAAGTGGCTTATCAGTAACGATAACTTCTTGTTCTTTTTTCAATTATTCTGCCTCGTTAGCTTAACAACACCGGTTCTTTCTTAGCTTTGCTCGTTTACCTAAAGATGCTTTGATTGAAATCGAAGCGTTTGCTATGATTTAATCATAAGTATTGAAAAGAGAATATCAGATTGATATTCTCTTTTCTCATTGGGCTAGTCTTAAACAGAGAATACAGGAGGAGAATTAATATGAATTTAGCACAATTTCCTAGACAGCGATATACACCAACATATACTCCCATTGAGAAATTACATCATTTTTCTGAAGCTCTTGGGGGCCCTTCCATTTATATTAAACGAGATGATTTACTTCATTTAAGGTAACAAGTAGCGTTGCACCCATAACAGCAAAAATGGTAATCCAAAGAGTAAGCTAATCTGGAATGATAAGTAACAAAGTGATTGCTTTAATCACTAATTTTGGCGATATTAGTGTGTTGATATATAAACCGGACCATGCTTTATCTTCTTCTCAGCCTGTATACGTCAATATATGCAGCTTCACTTTTTGGCTCATTTAATGTTAGGGAATTGAAGATTCCATGATAACTGGAACAAAGGCAAAAAGTTCCCATTAGTTATTTATTACCTTATGAAAGGACTTTAGTGTGAGTAGATAATATCCGAGATAGATTATCACATAAGCTATCATGGATAGAACAATGGGAACAATTAAATTTCCAGTTATTAAATTGATTCCTGACAACGCTTGTAAAATCATTAAACTATGCAAAATACCAATGATTAACGGAAGAGAAAAGATAAAAAGTGTTTGCTTTTTAATAGTAGCTTGAATATATCTTTTACTTAAACCCATCTTTCGTAAAATTTCATAATGTTTCTGATCAATATGGGCTTCTGTTAATTGCTTAAAATAAATAATGCTCCCTGTTGCTGCAAGGAAAACGAGTCCTAGAAAGCCTAGGATAAACAAATTCAATCCCCCAGATTCTAAGCCTTCTCTATAAACCGAATAAAAGGTCATCACCTGTATTCCTTTTTCATCTGCTAGTTGAGTCAATTTATCAGAAGTTTCTTTTGATGTTTGCTCATTCTCTACCTTATAAGCTTTGTAAGTAAGTGGTGTGATTTGTTTGGCGATCTTGTTGAAAAGCGTATCACTGATCACCAAACAGAAGTCAGGATAACTCCAATTTAAGATTCGATCTTTCAACATGGTCTGAAACGTAAGTTTCACTTTTTCATTGGGTAATTGTATAGTGGTTGTATGCCCCTGATAATCGGAAGATGAATAATCCGTTAAATACGGTTGAATCCCATCTACTTGGTTTCCGGAAAGCTGAATGGTTGTCTTCCGATTCAATGCGGCTGAAACACGGTTATAGGTGCTTTCCGAAATGAATTTGATAGGAAATCCCTCCAAATAACTTTGCATTTCTGGATTTGAAATATCACCCTTTACTTCAATTACTGGAATATCCAATTGAGCACGAAGTGGATGTTTTGCATTCATCAAGATGATCTTCTGTACCTGATCATCGAACGATTTGTTTGTTGATACATACATATAGCTAAAAGGTGACTCGATACTTGTGTTTTGCTGGTTACTATAATACATACTATAACCAATGCTGATAGCAATCAAAGCAATTGCATTTAGTAAAGCAACGATTGTCAACGCACTGGTATTTGCTTTGAGACGATATAACAAATGAGAAATAGTGATTAAATTGACTCCTCGATAATAATAGAATTTATTTTTTTTTGAAATTTTTAAAAGATATGGTGTTAAAAAACGAAATAACAGATAGGTTCCAACGATAGTCCCTACCATTATCATTCCCAGATTGATTGCCATTTCTTCCGTTGTTGTCATCGGATGAAATGCCAACCAATAACTGCAAATGAGTAAGATGAAAGCTAAACCTGCTGCTATCATCGAAGCCTGTGGAGCTTGTTCTCCTTTTTTCTCGGCTTGAAATAATTCAATTAATTGAAAACGGTAAATTAAACGATAAGATTGAAACGATGTAAATAAAACAAGCAATGCAAAAACAATGGTTGTATTGATAATAGCTTCGATCGAGATACTAAAGCTGATATCAATTGCTGAATCCAATAATCGAAGTAAAATCATGGTAAACAATTTGGAGAAAAGAGCACCTAGTACGATGCCTATGGCTAACGCAATTACACCTAACAATAGATTTTCGTAAAAAAGTATTTTCCCAATCGTTTTTTTTCGTAGTCCAAGTAATGAATATAGTCCAACCTCTTTTTTTCGTCTCCTAATGAAAAATGAATTGGAATACAACACAAATACTGCTACAAATAAAATCAAAATGATAGATGCGATCATAAATACACTGCTAATACTCACCGACGATTCGATACCACTCTGGACTTCTGTACTATACTGTAAAGAAACAAAAGTATAGTAGATCATGATACTAAAAATCATGGATAGAAAATAGAGTAAATAGTTTTTTACATTTCCTTTTATATTTTTCTTGACCAAATTAAAATGTGTCACTTTGGCCACCCCCAAGAACCGATAACGTGTCCAAAACTTTATCGAAGAACTCTTTCCGTAATTGATTTCCTTTCCCTAATTCTGTAAAAATTTTCCCATCCTTAATAAATAACACCCGTTTACAATAACTTGCAGCATATGCGTCATGGGTAACCATAAAAATGGTTGCTTTATCTTTTTCATTCAAATCTTTTAAACTCTCCAATAAGTCTGTTGCGGATCTGGAATCTAACGCACCTGTTGGCTCATCTGCCAATATTAAACTCGGTTTGGTAATAATTGCACGAGAAGCTGCTGTCCGTTGTCTTTCTCCTCCTGAAATTTGATAGGGATACTTTTCTAAGATGGAAGAGATTCCAAACTTATTCGCTACTTCATCAACCCTTTGCTCCAATTCTGTTACATTGATTTTGGACAATGTCAACGGAAGCAATATATTTTCCTTGACCGTTAACGTATCTAGTAAATTGTAATCTTGAAAAATAAATCCGAGTTTTTCTCTCCGAAACGCAGATAGCTGTTCTTCCTTCATCTCCATCAAGTCAGCGCCATCGATGATAATGGTACCTGTTGTTGGTGTATCAATAGTAGCCAAAATGTTAAGCAACGTTGATTTGCCTGCACCTGATGGTCCCATAATACTAACAAATTCTCCTTCTTCTACTGTAAGGTTGATGTCATCTAACGCGGTAAATACATTGCCTTTTGATCCATACAATTTTTTGATTCGTTTTGCTTCTACTACCGTTCTCATTTCACTTATCTCTCCTTCATGATGTTTCTAGTAAACGATTTAACTTACGGATTATCGAACAAATTTGACATCAGGATGATCAGAAGAAGGGCCATCGAGTATTTTTTGAGGTATTTGCTGAAGATGCTCATCGAAAAAAGCTGTTATATAGGAACGCAGAGACTTAATTACTCGATCTGAATCTTGTGTTGTGCCGATCGATTGCTTGATCATCTGATCCGATAAATCAAGCTGTTTTTCAAGTTCAGGTAAGAACGCCATATAGTCAGTAAAAGTGAAATGTTCTCCTTTTGGTAGGTTAAGATCTAACTTCCAACCATCTAGTTTTGCCCATATGAGTTTCATTGATGGAGCTTTAAGGTGTGTGTTATTATCTGCATCTAGTAATAAGAATGGTCGATTGATCTCCTTTGGTACAGCTGGGAAAGAGACTTGGCCACTCTTTTCTTCATAACCAAGCGATCCATCCATATTAATTCCTGCACCGATACGCTGATCCACATACATGGTACTGGCTGCCGTGTATCCACCTGCAGAATGACCGAATATACCGATTTTTGTCAAATCGAGAAGTTGATGAAGTTCATGAGGTAACTTCTGCTCGACGTTAGGATGTTGACCTTCCTTTAGAAGGGTTAGTTGGTCTAGCACAAAGCGAATATCCATTTCTCTCACTTGTAAAGACTTTTTTAATCTATCCTTAGAAAATTTAGGAAGCGATACTTTTTCAAGACGGTTTTTAGGAAATTCAACAGCAGTTTCATAGGTATGGTCTACCGTTACAACGACATATCCTTGACTCACTAATTCTTCCACTAAAAATGTACTCATTGTACGTGGTAACGAACCACCTGGTGAATAGAGGATAACGGGTCGTGGACCCAGTTGACTTTCTACTGGTGCGTTCGCCCACGCATGTGTCTTGATACTATCCCAATTTATCTGGGTAGGATTTAATTGAAATGTTGAGGCAAATTGTTCTCCATTTAACTTAGCGACTTGTTTAGACATATAGGGAGCTAACTTGCCTTTATAGTCATTCTCAGCTGGGTACCAAATACTTACCATTAGTTCTCGATTTTTACCTTTTACCCAAGGGTCTGTCCGTTTGTTATCAGTCAGATGCCACTCTGTTATCCCTACGTTATAAGAGCCAGTTGGTTTAGGGAGGCTTAACTGAATAGACTTCTCTTTTGAGGCCGATGAACACCCGGATATCAGTAGAACCATACTTAGCATCATGATAAGTAGTTTACTAAAGTTGCCTTTTTTAAATAGCTGGCTTCTTCCTGTGATTTTCATATTTGTATCCCTCCATTTCTTTTAGCTAAATTTTAGCATAGGTCATCTTAAACTAAACTTACAGTTCTTTTCGTCAACCTTACATTTTTGTTAGGAACATTTATGATCAAATTCCTTGGTCAATGAGTCCCTGATCCATTACAATATGGTTATTCTTTTTAAAAAATTTGATCGGTTCAGGGGAGAATGAACGTGAAAATTATGATCATCGAAGATGATCCAATCATTCGTGATATAGTTGGAGAATCATTAGACAAATGGGGATTTACAGTAGTAAAAGTAGAAGATTTTTATCAGGTGCTGCAAGCATTTATCCAAGAAGAGCCTCATCTTGTGATAATGGATATAAACCTGCCTTCGTTTGATGGCTTTTATTGGTGCGATCAAATCAGAGAAGTCTCACAAGTTCCAATGCTCTTTTTGTCTTCACGTAATACTCCCATGGATATGGTAATGGCGATGAATATGGGCGGAGATGATTATATTCAAAAACCATTCCATACGGATGTATTAATGGCTAAAATCAATGCACTTCTGCGTAGAACTTATTCTTATTCCAATATCCAATCACAAGTTATCGAGCATGATGGGCTAATATTAAAGTTTGATGAGCAAGAAGTCATGTATGGGGATCAGAAAGTGAGGCTTACCAAAACTGAATTTTTAATCCTGAAAATTCTTATGCAGCAGAGAGGAGCAATCGTAGATCGCAAAAAAGTCATGCGTAGTCTTTGGCAAGATGAAAATTTCGTGGATGAAAATACATTAACGGTCAATATCGCTCGCTTGCGCAAAAAGTTAGACGGATTAGGCAAAGAAGACCTGATTCAGACTAAGAAAGGACAAGGTTATAGGATCAAATGACTTTTATACAATATATAAAGGATAAACGTTATTTTTTTATTCTATTTGTAACATTGATGTTATTTATTTCGTTGTTGATCATCTTATCTGAAAATCTTCAGCTTGCTACCAAACATCTGCTTTATATGTATATCATTTGTTCCTTATTTTTAGGAATATATCTTACTATCGGATTTTATTACCATAAATTATTTTTCCAGGAACTTGTCCAACTAATCGAAAGTGATCAAGAAAACTTCCTAATCGCCACTCCTAAACCACGAAATCATCAGCAATATCTCTATCTCGAACTACTGAAAAAAATACATCAGCAACATTTTAATCAGTTGGAAAAATTATATGATGAAAAAAAGGATCACCAAGAATTTATTCTATCCTGGATTCATGAAGTGAAGACCCCAATTACAGCTAGTCGACTACTTATAGAGAATAATTCCTGTAAAACAGTAGATTTCCTCACTGATAAGCTAGAAGACGAGCTCGATAAAATTGACAATTATGTAGAACAGGCACTTTACTACTCCCGGATTGATTCCTTTTCCAAAGACTATTTCATTACAGAAATATCTCTGGATGAAATCATAAAAAAATCCGTCAAAAAATATGCCAAATCATTTATTAATAAACAGATTCGATTCCATATGGATTATCTTCAAGAAATGGTTTATACCGATAGCAAGTGGCTCAGTTTTATCATCGATCAAATAGTTGCCAATTCATTAAAGTATACAGAAGAACATGGTGAAGTCTCCTTTCATGTTGAAGAAGACGCTAAAGAAAAAAGGTTGTTGATCCAAGATACAGGTATTGGGATTAAAATAGAAGATATCAATCGTGTTTTTGACAAGGGATTTACAGGATCAAACGGCAGAATTCATTCCAAATCAACAGGTATGGGTCTCTATCTTGCCAAAAAAATGGCCCTTAAGTTAGGTCACGATCTTTCTATTCAATCTGAAACAGGCAGGTTTACAACAGTCAAGATTCACTTCCCAAAAATCAGGAACTACTATCATTTATGATACAGGACTCGATGCCAGGGAGGAGCGTTATTACACACCTGCTGAGCCCGTAAAGATTGAATTTCTGCCAAAATTCTTAAATATCTTCAAAGCATTAAAAGGAAATGTAAGTTTATGCAAAACCAAACACGAACATCCTGCTATACAGGAGTAACTCTTTTGGTTATACCTCAGCATAATCTTGTAGCAGTGCGTGCGTTTAATAGTTTTGGTTCTACAAATGGATTTGATTACTTAGCCGATGTTCGAGAGTTTGGTGATACTATAATGACTTGCTTACTAACGGGTGCGATCATTTAATAAGAATGGTCGTTTTTTTCTTATTCATGTAAAGAAGTAGTTTTAAAGGGAAAGTTTACCGAAATTATAAAATAATTAACAATACAATATGCAGAAATAGAGAATGGAGGGGGAATTCATTGTTATACTAAATTTTAACTTGGAAATATACACCCTATATAGCTATTGGATTTATGACGGGCAAGTTAATTAATCACATTGGATTATTTAGTGCAATATTATTTTTTATTGGAGCATTCCTAATAGTTAGGTCAATTACATATAAGATAGAAATTCAAGAGTTCTTCCTTAGCTTTGCTCGGTTACCTAAAGATGCTTTGGTTGAAATCGAAGCGGTTGCTATGATTTAATCATAAGTATTGAAAAGAGAATATCAGATTGATATTCTCTTTTCTCATTGGGCTAGTCTTAAACAGAGATTACAGGAGGAGAAATAATATGAATTTAGCACAATTCCCCAGAAAGCGATATACACCAACATATACTCCCATTGAGAAATTACATCATTTTTCTGAAGTTCTTGGGGGCCCTTCCATTTATATTAAACGAGATGATTTACTTGGACTGACGGCTGGTGGAAATAAAACAAGAAAACTAGAGTTCCTTGTTGCAGATGCATTAGACAAAGGAGCGGATACGTTAATAACATGTGGAGGCATTCAATCAAATCATTGCCGCTTAACACTGGCCGCTGCCGTTAAAGAGAAAATGAAGTGTATTCTTGTATTAGAAGAAGGTCTAACAAATTCTGAGCCAGATTTTAATGGTAACTATTTTCTGTATCATTTACTGGGTGCTGAAAAAGTCAAGATCGTGCCTAATGGGACGGACTTGATGAAGGAAATGCAGAAGGTAGCTAAAGAAGTAACGGATACGGGAAATAAACCTTATATCATTCCGGTCGGGGGATCAAATTCCATTGGCGCAACGGGATATGCTGCTTGCGCTCAAGAGATTTTGGCACAGTCCTTTGATCAAGGAGTTAGTATAAATACGGTGTTTTGTGTAAGCGGCAGCGGGGGAATGCATGCAGGCTTGGTTACAGGCTTTTATGGAAATCAAAGCAAAATACCGGTAATCGGAATAAACGTAAGCAGAGGAAAAGCGGAACAAGAAGAGAAAGTTTTTCAGCTTGTTAAAGAAACATCTGCACACATTGGCATTCCAAATTCAATCCCACGTGAGGCTGTTATGTGTTTTGATGAGTATGTCGGACCAGGCTACGCTTTACCTACGCCTGAAATGGTGGAGGCTGTCAAGCTCATGGCAAGAACAGAGGGGATTTTGCTGGATCCAGTATATACAGGTAAGGCAGCAGCGGGACTCATTGATTTAATCCAAAAAGGCACCTTTAACCCGGACGATAACATCCTATTCGTGCACTCTGGCGGAGCCTCATCGTTATACGCCAATACTTCGCTCTTTAATCACCACCCGCATTAAATAGCAGTGCTTGTTACGCATCGGAATTTGACGAGGAATGCGTGATTTTTAATAGATGTTATATTAAATAGTATGTTGTTATTTATTGAGTTTTTGAGAAACCCAAATTTGATAGGGTTTCTCTATTTTGGCTAAACAATGATCGCCTTTTAGGCTGGAGGATTAGCCTTTATTATTTATTTCCTTTGGTAGTAGAGGGTATATATGCTTCTAATTCACCTAACCACTTTGGAATATTTAATTGTTGATTCCATCTAGGATCCAGACAGACGGTTCTGCTGGATTTTTTTGGCGAGGAAAAGTGATTGAAAAGACCATGAGATCCGTCCCTGTGGATTCCCTCTGTTAAGTTGAAAGTTAGAGTCCAAATGGTATAATAATGGTAATTTATAGTAAGGAGGGTTGCGAAAATGAAGCCAATAAAAATAGATAATGAGGAAATCAAAAAAGTGATTTTTTCTGGTCAAGATTTTATTCAAATTGGGAATCGGAAATTCATTTTATTTGAAGTAGACCAAATCAAAGAGCCTAATATGTATGAAGTGACTGATTCGGATGAAGAAAAACAACTTTTGAAAGCATTAGAGCATGAAAATCCAGTATTATCAGAAGAGGAAATCACCAGGATGCTGGGTGACCAAAAATGAAGGTGCTCTGGAGAAAATCAGCCATTCAATCATTACTTGAGATCGACAGATGGAGATCTTCAATAGAACTATCCAAGATTGCATCTTATCAAAGATTATCAATCGAATCTTATTTCGAAATCAAAGATTTTACATTTCCCATTCCAGGCAGAACTGTATTTATAAGAAATTACCCTGTAGATTTACGCATGGTACTCATTTCGGTTGGTAAATCTGATCCCTACAAAGTGTTTTTTCGCCTCACCTCTAGAAATATTGAGATATTTTTAGTAAGACACCCTCATCAAAAAACCTTAGAATAAACCCGTCCCTGTCACCACCAAATTCGTTGCTATAAGTCAAAGCCATAGGGACTGTTCCCACGGCTTTTGGTAGATGGAAGCGTAAGTGGGTCTTGTGCTTTCTTTCCATTTCAAACACAACAATTTAAGGTTCGGTTTTGCTATTTATGCAGGACTGAACCCTATTTATTTTGGATCTTATCCGGACTACATTTTGAATGATTCCGTGTTTTACAACTCAGTACACTTATAGCAGCGGGGATACTCATCATAAGTTAATATGCTGGGTAGGGGGGCAAATACTAGTAGAGATACAATCCGTGGTTCCTTTCTAAAATAGTCTTTTGAGACAGGTTTCAGCATTCTTTTTATGCATTTATAAAGGCAAATTCTCAATTAGAGCGTACTGAGGTTACTTTCAAACAAACGTTTAAGTGGTAGCGGAAATACGGGAAATTGATAGATTCATGTAAGTCCACGTGAAACCAGTCAAATCGTGCAAATGTGTGAGCTATTATCTGCAAATTTCCCTGGTAATACTCGACAATGTTCTTAAAAGAATTGCGGGGGAAATTCATATTTACCAATACTTTGCTGCTATTTCAATCAAATGTTTGAATAGTATATCCTATATGGAATTTCGTCGAAAAGATGTCGATTAGTGAAGAGAGTGGTTGGAATCTACTATTATCCTAATTTTATTGCACCTTTCAACAATTTTTTCATAGATTGATCAGGGGAAAGGTGTATTTATCAATGATTGCAGCAGTTTTAATGAAACGTTTGTTTGATAGGGAAAATAGAGGTGAAAGGTCGAGGCGTGTCTGATTGCGGAAGGGATAAAGAGCAGTTTTGCGGTGTTTCAAAAGAACTATCAACCACTTTAAATAGGTAAAAAGCATCGTCAAAGACCGATGCTTTTTATACTGATTTACTTGCTAATTCATATGCGATTTATAGTGCAATATATATGTGTGAAATCAACTTTTGCCCCTTTAACGGAACCGTTATCAGCTGATTACGCTCTTGCTTTTTTGATTTACTGATTTGTTGTTACTATCCCATCGCCAACCCCTTTATTTTTTCTCGAGCCCCTGCGCGCCAGCTCTTTACGGCAGAAACAGACACGTTCTCAACTTTTGCAATCTCTCTTGCAGATAAGTCGTAAAGGGCCGTGTAGATGACCCACTTTGTTTGGTTAGGTGTTAAGCCTGTGCAATAAGAGCGCAGCGTTTCTTCCTCTAAAGGGCAGAAGGAGGAGTGATCTTCGATGGTTTCCCAGAATTCTTCTTTCGGTGAAAGATTTTTTTCCTCGTTAATACAGCATTTCTTCAGTTCCATGAGCAGGTACCCTTTAATATACATGTAAGCATAGTTGGCCAGCTTCCCTTTATTGGCGTCGAAACGTCTCGTTGCTTCCCAAAGGGCAATAAGCCCCAGCTGGTAGAAGTCTTCTTGGTTTTTATAAATGTGTAGTGAGTGGATGATTTTGTGAATCATTGGTTTGTACTGTTCGGCTAACTGTTCAAAGCTTTCCACGGTATAACCTTTCAGAAAGCGCGCTTTACCTTATATTCCCGGGTACCTCTACCATATCGGGTATAGAACGTTTGAGCCAATAGGACATATTCACTTTTGACGGGATTGTAAGCCTGAAAATACCCGAATCCTCGTTCAAATATCATTTTTGAAATTGAATTTGCTCATTTTCTTTCAATTCCATATGAAAATGAAGCGTATGATGTTTTTTTTGCTTCCATTTCATTTCAATCGTAACAAGTAAGGGTCAGTCCTGTTGCTTTCGCAGCGGGACTGACCCTTATACATGGCGAAGTAACTTGTATTTGGCAAATAAAAAATGCTGTTTATGGCAGTATGTTTTTTGAATTAAAAAAAGCCAAAAATATGCAATCAGTGAATAAAAACTATCTCAAAAAATTTTAAAAAATAAAATGTATATATTTTTAAAGCATGCTACATTCGAAATGTAACAAACAAATATAAATGAAGAAAGGATGAAAGAAACTATGAAATCTAAAGTCGAAACACTTCCAAACTATCGCATCGCTTATGTGCGAAGAGTTGGTCCATATGGCCCTGCAAATAGTGAAGTAATGGAGAAGTTAAAACAATGGGCTAAGGGGAAAAATCTTCTTAAATCGGCAATCATACTTGCAATTCCACAAGATAACCCTGAGACAACACTTCCTGAAAACTGTAGATTTGATGCTTGTATTGTAATTTCAAGGGATTATCAATTGGATCATTCAATTTGCGAAAGTGAACTTTCTGGTGGGAAATACCTTATTTACGAAGTCAAACATACAGCTGAAGATATTCAAAAAGCGTATGCTGATATTTATCCAACTCTACAAAGTAATGGATATCAAATGGATAACAAACCCATTTTGGAAAGATACACTGGTGATGTGATTAATAATCCTTATTGCGAAATATGTGTACCGGTAAAACCGTTATAGTTTGATTAGCTATTATTTACTTGTTTGATCTTTATCATCAGCAAAAAATAAAACAATGAAAGAGAAGAACAAGAGGCTTATTAGTACCAATAACCTCTTGTTCTTCTTTCATTAATCTGCCAGTTTGAGTTTAAGTAGAAAGCTTCACAATCTTTTCTTACCTTAAAAAAGCTATTCCCTGACATTTGTAGGCATATTACAAAAAGACGCCTTCTTATTAAAGAAAAGCGCCCGATTGTTGAAGAATGAAGTGGTTTCTAGTATATAAGTTCCCAAACTATTGGGAAACATTACATGCTTGATATTTTTGCGTCATTTAAATGAAGATTAGATTCTTTTTTCGTTCTAACTTTTAAAGATAATAACATTAGGGCAACTGAAATAAATAGTAACGAAAAAAATGCAATGTTATAAGTGTTTGTTATATCTTTTGCGGCCCCCACAAGTATAGGGACAACACCGCTAATAATGTAACCACCGAATTGAATCATCGCAGTCCATTGGCTGGCTTCTCTTGGTGTAGTTGTTGCGTCTAAAGGAAGAATCATCGCTAATGGAAATAGCCCTCCCGCACCAATCCCAGTCAAAATAGCACTAATAATCGGTGAAATACTCCCAGTCATTAACATGATTATCCCGATAAAAGAACTTAAAGCACTTAGAATAATCCAAGGTTTTCTATTCAAGCTATTATTAATTAAAATAGGGATGATAAAGCTAAAAATCATTTGTATGATTGAAAAAACAGTAGTAGTTGTTGCTGCATAAGCGTCACTAAAACCAATTTCTTGTACTTTTGGAGCTAACCATGTTGCAAAAGAATAATACATACCAGATTGAAGGCCAAAAATAATCATAAGCAGCCAAGCATATCGATTTCTCCAAGGTAATTGACTTTTTTGATCTACAAATTTCCCTACTACTTTTTTCTTTTGATTAGATTTTTTAATAATTGGCATCCAAACAATTATGCCAATTACTGCGAATAACGCCCATATCGCTAAAGCAGCGTTCCAAGAATTATGAAAAGAATGCATAACAGGCACGACCAATCCAGCACTTAAAGATGCACCAATCCCCATTCCAGCTGAATAAACACCAATCATAGAAGATGAATATTTAGCAAAATGTTTTTTTATATATCCAGAGATAAGTGGACCGGCGATCGCAATCCCAATTCCGGTAAATCCAGCTGTCATTAATAAAAGAAAAGGAAAGGTTGCAACAAAGCGCAGAGCTGTTGACACACCAATTAATAAAACTGATAATGCAATCGTCAATTCGATTCCCCATCGCCCGCTTAGCTTTCCAGCTAAGGGAGCAAATATACCCATACAAAAAACTGGAAGGGCCGTAAGCAAACTAACCGAAACACTAGACATCTGCAAGTCCGCCTGAATATTTTTTAAAACTGGGGAGATCGATGTAATCGAAGCTCGTAAATTCATAGATATAATAAACAAAGCAAAAATACTCCAAATCATATAAATATTTCTTGGTTTTTCCATAATTGAAAACACCCCTTTTTGTAAATCTTGATTTTTATTTGTTATACTATAGTTAACTTTTTTATTTAATTGTTAATTATAACTAACCAATAGGTATACTATAATATATATTTTAGGTGAAATCAATATGAAAGGTGTGAAAAAGTGGGGCAGGAAATTATTGACTTATCTAGTCAGGTAGGGATTAAATTAAGAGAAATTCGTAGAAATAAAAAAATTAGTCTTGAAGAGTTGGCGAATTTAAGCGATGTAAGTAAATTAACTTTAGGAAAAATTGAAAGAGGGGAAGCGAATCCCACAATTAATATCCTTTGGAAAGTATGTAGAGGATTAAATATTCCACTAGCATCTTTATTAACTTTCGAAGAGGATATTGAAGTATACCGATTTGCATCTAATCACCATTTTGCGGGGCAAAATAATGATTGGTTTATCAGCCCATTATTTAAGGCGTTTGGCACGGTTGAATGGCATAGAGCATGTATAGAGCCAAATAGTGAGTACAGTGAGTCTCATTTGGCTGGCTCTGAAGAAATAGTACTTGTACTAAATGGTCAATTGGAAATGAAAGTAGGAGGGGAAAAACATCAATTAAACAAGTGGGATGTAATTAAATTTAAAGGTGACGAACTCCATACATATATAAACCGTTCTGACGAAAAAGTGTATTTAATGCTATCTTTAACCTATACAAGCCCCTAAACCAAAAAGCTTCTTGATTGGAGCTTTTTCTTCCATTTATGCGGATTTTCTGTTTTGACCCCTTTTTAGTTTATTCCTACTTGGGGTAGCATCTGGAAAATGCGGATTATCCTTTTTCATGATGTTTGACCCTTACAGAACTTGTCCTGAATTTATATACATATTAGTAATAGCTTGAATAAATAGTTGATTACTATTTGTTAAGATAGAGCAAGATGGGAGGATAAAAAGCATGCCTTCAATTATAAAAATAGGAGTTCTTTATGTAAACTCTCCCCAACCCAATGCAGCTGTCAACGTTGGTGAAACTGTTATTAATGGAATGGACGCCAATAGAGCATATAATCTAAACATTGGTGGGAGTTATGGTGCTAATAATGTAATTACAAATAATCCAAGTACTATCAATGGAACAATCGATGGGCAGATCTTTAACCAAGATTTCAAACCAATCATTGGTGGCGGAGGAAATGTATAAAAGGAGATGATTTACTTTTTACCGTAATAAATAGAGTATTTCCCCTCTATAGCCGAGGGGGGGTTACTTTGCAAATTTCGTTGCACCCAGCTTTTTTACATCAACATCTCTATGGTTACTCTACATCCATCAACTTAACAAAAATAAGTCACAAATGGACTTACTACCTAAATAGGTAAATTCCAATTATCCTCAATTTTTCTAAATTCCCTCTTCTCCAATTCCTTGACTACCTCAGCAAGTTCTTTATCTCCTTATACAATCACCTTTCTAGATTTGTATGGTAAGAGAGATATGTTAACTTTCTTCATCCTCATAATTTTACTTAGTTAATTCTTTTTCAACTAAAGACCACGATTGTTGAATAAGCATGTAATTAACTTCCAAATTTCTAACCATGCTGATACTGTAGATTAAGAAGTGTTTCCTTTTCAAAAGGATATTTAAATAATATTTATTAAAATAACTGTAACATTTTAGTTACTTAACCGTGTTAATAGTGGGATCAGTAAAGAGGGGGGCAAAATGCAAAATCAACGACAACAATTAGAAAATTTATATAAGCAATATGCAAAGCCTCTTTATTTTTACCTACTAAAGTTATGTGGTTCAACGCAGCTTGCAGAGGACTTAACACAAGAAGCATTTGTTCGCGCGACTGTTTATTTACACACATATGAAGAAGAAGAGGCTCGTGCTTGGCTATTTAAAGTGGCTCGTAATGCGTATTTAGATGAATGGCGCAAGCAACAGCGATGGCGGACAATCCCTATTTTATCCATCTTTTCATCGAAAAAAGAAATGATTAGTCCGTACGGGCTCCCAGAAGAATCCCTCTTAACGCAAGAACGGAACCAACAACTTGAAGAGCTATTAAAATACTTACCCGAGCAATATCGCTCGATTATTTATTTACGAGAGTATGAGCTATTTAGTTATAAAGAAATATCGGATACCTTACAACTGACGAAAGACCAAGTGAAAGTAACACTTCATCGGGCAAGGAAGCGTTTAGCGAGTCTTGCAGAAAAGAAAGGGTGGTAGTATGACAGAATGGAATAAAGATTTAGAAAAGCGAATATTAAGGAAATCCCGATTTACATTAACCTTTCGAATGCTTCGTATATTGTTTTTTGTTTTTTTAATCTATTGTGGATACATGTTTTCAATAAATATTATTACAGACAAACTCAATATAGCGGAAGAAAATGCATATTACTCAAAACTTGCATTAGAGTGGACTGTACCGAATGTACGCGGAGACTTTGACTTTGAAGAAGAAAATATGACGTTTTTCGGAACGAAAAAATTTTCATATAACTTAATCAAGAAGGTGGGACATGATGACAAGGTCATAGGTCAAGCGACTGTGACGAAGCGTCTTATAAATCTTTCAACAATTACATTTTCAAATCCTGGGCGAAAACAACTGAATGATTTTTCTTTTTCGTTACCTGTAGATCCACGTACAGAGAGAAATCTGGAAGGTAATGCTTCGCCAAATGTATGGGAAACATTAGCAAAACTTCCTGAAGGAACCGTTGGAGAGCTAGCTTTTTCCACAACCAGTTTTATGGAGTCAAAACAACTAATTGACTCTCTGGGAAAGTACGATATCAATATTTTATGGATGCCTTTGTATACAGGTGAGTTTGTAGATTATGATCCTTCTGGCTGGACTGGAAACGACAATTTAATCATGGTTTCTGATTTAATTGGTCTAACCGGTGGAAATGAACATGATAAAAATTATCATGAGTCGTTCAGAATCAATCGATTAGATGAAGATACCCTTACCGAAAGCGAACAATCAATGGTAAAAAATATGGAAGAGCTTTTAAATAAGTCTAACAGCTATTATGAGCAATTCTTAGGCCTTGGGCATTTAGAGCAAAAATATCAATATTTAAAAAAGAAAGGATTTACCGTATATGGAGCTGTTGTAACAGGGCCCGTGAAAGAATTATTAAAATTGCAGGATGTTTCATTTATCCAGGGGGAGCAACTAGGCGAAGTAGAATTGTGGAATTGGCAGTCAAAGGATAAAGAGTAATTACTTACTTGAAGGGGCGCTTATGAAATACTAAAAAGTTCAATTTCTAGCTAATAAATACTAAGAAGTTAAGTTTTAGTTACTTCATAAAAGCGCCCGATTGTAGAAGATCATTGCAAAGCCTTGTTGAACAAACGCTTCCGTTAGTTAAAGAAGGTATAATTAAAATTTTTACTTTTTTTACTAAACGAACGAAAATTCGTTAACTGATTTTGCTTTCCCACTTATCCAACTTTTTTCTAATTAACTCGTGTAATTCTTTATCGTTCTCGGATAATTTGTAAAACATAGCTAAGGCTACTAAAATAACATCAATACATTCTTCTTTTACATCTTCGATTCCTAATTGCTTGTACTCACTTCCGCTTGCTTTTAAGTAAGATAGTACAGCTTGAGAGGTTTCGCCAACTTCCTCTGATAGCTTTAATGCCATTTGCTCTAACGTTTTTGGTTCTTTTTCACTGAGTAACTTAATTTCTTTTAGCAGCTGCTCCAAGATTTCTTCCTCTTTCTTTAATTATTTCTGAAGTTATTTTAATTTTTTATTACCATTTATGTATGTAGGTACTTTTGTAATCCTTGAGTTTTTTTACTATCTCTTTTGAATTATTGTCAATGACTATTAAATCTTTATACTCCGATTTTACAAATCCTTGGTCGATCATATGGTCAAAAAGAGATAAAATTGGTGTGTAGTAATTGTTGATATTGAGTAATGCACAAGGTTATTTATTCCAACATACATTTTACACGAACTAAAGAAAAATGCTACATGTGAAGATGAAAAATACATTTAATTTCAATAACTCTTCAACTCCCGTTACTTGAAGAAGGAAAAGCGTCCCTACTTATTGTAGAAACGCACCCGTTTGTTTAAGTATATTTTTTCACAAGCTATTTAATGGTTTATTGCTTAAGGAAAGAATTCGAAAATGAGGTGAATTAAAAAAAGGTTAACGTAGTTAAATCTACAATCAAAACTCATCGTATTCGTAACAAAATCTTTCAATATTATGATTGGTCAATTTAAAGAAAGTACTTTGAGATACCTCCAACCTTAATGCTTGATCTTTTTTTTAATTTTGGTAAACTCCTCTTATTATTCTACCTTTAAGTTAATAAAAAGGGGACTATCCTTTCTTAAAGGAAAGCCCTCGTGACTTTAAGTGTATAACTTCACAATCTAGCTTTTATAAAATTCCAGTTCCATTACTAAATTAAAAAAGGACTTGACGTAACCACTAAGAAAAAGCCATCAATAATGGCAGTTGAGAAATTTTTATATTTATAAATCATATAGACTTTTAAATTCAAAAATCTCATTAACAGCTTGGTGATATCCACCCGATTTTTGAATGGATTCCCTTATATTTGAAACAGCTTTATGGAAAGATGGGTCGTTTAACACATGATCTGCGGCTTCACGTAGTTGATTTGCAGTCAAGTCTTGCATTTTTAATTTAATTCCGGCTCCGATATTGGCAACTTGCCCGGCAATAATCGGCTGATCCGCGCTTTGTGGGATTACAATTAGCGGAACCCCGTAGTAGAGACCCTCATTGGTACTATTCATTCCACCATGCGTGATAAATAATTTAGAGTATTTTAGCACTTCTGTTTGTGGAACATATTTTTTTACAATGAAGTTTTGGGGGATCTCTCCTAAATCAATTAGTGGTGTTTGTTTTCCGATCGACATGACAACCGTGTGATTGCTATTTCCAAATGCTTCAAAACAAAGCTTATAAAAATCAATGGCTTGGTTAAAGACAGTACCCAGTGAAATATAAATTGGTCTTTTTTCCTTAATTGCTGTAAGGTCAAAGTTTTCTTGAATTAACCGTGTAGAGATGGATGGACCTACAAATTTGTAAGTTTGGTCGAATGCTTCTCCAAATGGTTGAAACGCTCTAGTTGTATAAACGATTGTAAGTGGTGCAGGATTACAAAACACTTCGTAAGGTGAAGGGATCCCGACATCATATTTTTCCTTCAGTATTGACGTCAGGCTTTGATATTCATCGTTTATTTCTTTAACCACTTCTGTAGGAATGTTTTTAGAAAGCTGTTCCAACATTTTATCGAATGATTCCTTTGTCTGCGCAAAGGAAGTACAAGAATTGATTGCCGGAATCTTAAGGATTTGGGCAAGTAGATGTCCACAACCAAACATAGAATCATGGATGATGTAATCGAAATGTTCTCCTTCAATCTGTTCAAGAACGCTAGGTATGACAATATCTGCCGTAAGTAAAAGCCCGTTAATTCTTTCGAGTAAATAATTTCTTCCACCCGAGATAAAGGCTTTTATAAATTTTTGACCGTCCAATGTTCGTACAGTGGCTCCCGTCTTCCCAATTTGCGCTCGAAAATCTTCTATCGTAAAGTACACTACATCTTCGCCGCGCGAAATAAGGTCTTGCACAATTCCAATAGTTGGATTGATATGTCCTTCTGATCCGGCATTAATAAATAAAACACGTGCCATTTCTACCACTCCTTAGGTAATTCTAAATTGTGTAAGAGTAAGGGGCTCTGTCCCATACCCTTGCCAACTCAAATAATGGAATTAAATTTATCATATACAATGGGTTATTGACATATTAACATTCTTTTGAGATCTCGGTTTAGGTTCGCCTTGCAAAAGCAATTATATGTCCATCGATATCTGAGCCGTAAGCTACATAATCTCCCCAATTACGTATTTCACCTTTACTAATTTCCATACCACCCAATACAACTAGGTTTCTTAAATATGTATCCGGATCATTTACATAAATATATATCTCACTCCGTGGGATTCCTCTTGCCTCCTTAGGATTTTGAATTTTACCATCTAATAGCCTCACGATTCCATCTTCAGGCATGATTCCTAACGTAGAATTATTATTTAATTGAAACTCAGTCATACCTGGTACATCTAAATATGGTTTTAAACCTAGTAATTGTTCATAAAATTGCTTACTCTTTTCTTGATCTTGCACATAAATAATCATGATAATTCTTTCTTCATTTGAAATAGTCAAAATACCCCCCCTAATTATTTATTATTTTAATGAAATTGAACATTAAAAAAGCCTTCCTTCTTGAAGTAAAGCCACCGTTACTTTAAGTAAATAGTTTCACATACACATCACTTGCTAAGAAAAACAAATATCCGTACGTGTCTGCTTCGTTTAAATTTCAGATTTGAGCTTGCATGAGTTCATATATCTTACGAGCGGTGTTGACATTTCTTACCGTAACTTGTTTGTATAACTTTGATCCAATTATCTTTAACATTCCGCTTTTGGTTACATTTTTCTTGTCAACGGACCATAGAATTGCGCCGGGTATATATTTCACCGTGTCAATATTAGGTTTGATGACCAAATTCTTAAGTACAGATTCATCATCAATTTCATCCCATAAAAACATGACATCACTTTTCATGTCTTTGTCATTTTTCCATGTGTCAGGAATAGCGTTAATGATTTCTCTGACATCATCGACACTACGAACTACTACTTTAATTTGTAATCCGAAATCATAATGTATCGCTTCTTCCAAAATACGTGATAGTTCAGTGTTTAATGGGCCTTTGTATGAAAAAATAATATTACCTGTATTGATGTATGTCACCACATCATTCATCCCGACTTGTTCAAACGTTTGTTTAAGCAACTTCATGTCAATTTTATTTTTTCCACCCACATTAATCCCCCGAAGAAGAGCGATATAAACCATAACCAACTTCCTTTCGACTTTTTACTTATTAATCCATTATAATTGACTATACCTGTTAAACTAACCCTTTGAAGAAGAAAAGGGCTTATTCTTTATTGAAGTAAAGCACCATTTCTCGGCAAATTTATCAACATCGTTATATCTGACTTCAGTAAAATCTTTAAACCTGATGATAACAAACCAGTAAAATAGAAAATCAACAAAATTTTTTATTAGGACTAACTTTTTCCCCATTGATAAGGGTATACAATGTAACGGGTTCTCATCTATTTTTTCACGTTCAATCTTTATAAAATGAGCTTGTTCTATATGTCCTAATAATTCTTCCCTCATCTCCAATTTCTTCACGAGATGCAACTCCTTGTTTACTAAAAATTAGCCTCTAATTTAAATTCAATAAGGACATTTAAACTTCCTTCTTCTTCCACTAACCCACCCCGTTCGTACAAAAAGAAAAAAGCGCATAAACGGCAGCTGGAGTACTATAGAACAAATTAAACAACCCATGACACTTTTCAACATCTTAATATTTTTTAAATAACTTTATTATTTTCGATCATGCTTGTTATGAAATTAGTTACTTTATTTTAATGAGCAGCCTTTGACAGTCAATACAATTAAAAATATTCATGAGTTACTAACCAATAAACTACAACGTGATCGTGGACAGTTTAAATCTTCTGAGAATGCAATTAGCAAGGATACATAAATATCCTTTTGACCAGGCAATTCTTGTATATGCTCAAAATCCAAATGTCACAATGCTGGCTTCAGCGAAAATATGAAGAACTTAAACCAAAGGTCAGGATATTTCAATAAGAATCGCAGAAACTCATATTCTATCATTTCCATATGAAAATGAAGCGAATGACTGCTTTTTTACTTCCTTTTCATTTCAATCGTAACTAGTAAGGGTCAGTCGTGCTGCTTTCACAGCGGGACTGACCCTTAATACATTGCAGAGTATCTCAATCCGGCCGCAAGAGTAGGTTCAGAATTTGTTTGCTCTGGTCACAAAATAAGAACCCAATGAAGATTGATAATGAATGGGCTTATTAATAGAATTTATTTATAAAGTAATTCATCACTGTACAGTAAAGAAAAATGAAGGGGGTTACAACGAAGGTAATAATCAAAATTTACAGGTTTCTATCATTTTACTGTAGTCATCATTATATTTGGCAATATAAGCGATGTGTAACTATAAAATGATAACGATTACGTATTGTTAAAAATATATTAAACGAATGACAAGGGTTTGTTGTAGGAGGCGTGGGTTTTGCTTAGTAACCTCATCGGTAAAGAGCTAATTCAATTAAATGTTAAGGCAGACAATTGGGAAGAGGCTATTCGAAAGGGAGTCGAACCTTTAGTTTTCCATGAGAAAGTAACAGAGGAGTACGTGAACAAAATTATTGAAATCGCTCATACTACAGGTCCATATATCGTTATTACCAAACATGTTGCGTTGCCGCATGCTCCTTCAGAATTTGGTGTGAAGGATTCGGCAATAGGAATCACAACTTTAGAAACTCCTGTTGTATTTGGGAATCAAGCGAATGATCCTGTTAAATATTTATTTTGTCTAAGTGCTAAGGATAGCACGAGTCATTTGGAAGCAATTTCAGAATTGGTGCAGCTTTTAGATAGACCTGATTTCTTTGAACTATTGGATAATGCTGTAAGCCCGAGTGAAGTAATCAATTATATTACAAAAATGGAACAGTAAGGAGAGATTTAGATGCATAAAGCATTAGTAGCATGTCGAGCAGGTGTTGGATCAAGTTTAATGTTAAAAATCAAAGTAAATGAAGTCGTAAAAGAACATAAGCTTCCTGTTCAAGTAGAGCACTCCTCTTTAGATGGAGTACCAGGCTTTGACGGAGATTTGCTGATTACATTGGTAGATGTTGCCCAAGAATTAAATGGGAAAGGGCTTAAACAACATATTATTGGCATTAAAAACATTGTAGATAAACAAGAAATTTATGAAAAACTAAGTGCTTTTATAAATAAATAATAGTTGTATGGTGAGGAGATAGGATCATATGATGCAATTTGTGATTAGTTTATTTAGTAATCCTGCGGTCATTTTGGCATTGGTTGCTTTTGTTGGATTAGTGGCACAAAAGAAGGCAATGACAGAAGTTATGACAGGGACGTTTAAAACACTTATTGGGTTTTTAATATTTGGTATTGGTGCAAGTACCATGACGGCGGCACTTCAGAATTTTAACACACTGTTTCAAAAGGGATTTCATATAACTGGAGTGGTTGCTTCACCTGAAGCAGCGACTGCTCTAGCACAATCTCAATATGGTTTTGTTGTTTCCTGTACATTAATTTTAGGATTTGTGATGAATTTAGTTTTTGCCAGAATTACCCCAATGAAGAATATCTTTTTTACAGGTGGACATAGTTTGTTCTTTGCCTGTGTATTATCACTAATTATTAAATCATACGGGTACTCTGATATGTTTGCGATTATTTTAGGTGGTGTGATCTTAGGATTTGCCTCGGCTGCACTTCCGCAATTGTGTCAGCCATTCATGAGAAGGATTACGGGTAGTGATGCCACAGCGATTGGACATTTTAATATGCTTGGCTATTCTCTATCAGGTAGTATTGGCCTTCTATTTGGCAAATATAAAGAACAAAGTACAGAACAAATTAAATTCCCTGCCTGGTTATCATTCTTTAGAGATTTCCTCATGGGGATGGCTGTCATTATGCTGCTGTTATTTTACATTTCAGCCTTTAAAGCAGGAAGTGCTGTTACCCAAGAATTAGCTGGAAAAACACATTGGCTTGTGTTCCCATTAATCCAAGCGTTCATGTTTACAGCAGGAATGTCGATATTGATGACCGGTGTTCGCATGTTCTTAGCAGAAATTACGGCAGCATTTGTATCGATTTCAGAAAAATTTATTCCAAATTCTCGTCCTGCATTAGACGTACCAACCGTTTTCCCATTCGCGCCTACAGCAGTAATCGTTGGTTTCTTATGTGCATATTCTGCAGGTTTGGTCGGCGTTCTATTTATGGTTCTGTTCCATTTTCCAGTTGTTATTATTCCTGCTGCCCATATTGCCTTTTTCTCTGGAGGAACTGCCGCAGTCTTTGGGAATTCAACAGGAGGCTGGAGAGGGGCTGTTGCAGGTTCATTTGTCGTCGGTCTTTTGTTAGCTTTCTTACCAACTATTCTGTATCCCGTATTTTCAGGCATGAATATCGAGGGATCTACCTTCCCTAATATTGATTACAATATTACCGGGATGCTACTAAATAAACTATTGAGCTTTTTCTAATAGATTCAGAGAAACATATATTTTACGTTATCAATGAATGATTGGAGAGGGAAAATGACTGAATTAATAAAGTACTTCGATACGATTAAGGATGAAATTACCGGGTTAATTGATCATGTATCTGTTTCTGATTTAGACAAAGCAAAGAATTGTATTATTTCTGCAAAAAAGAATGGAAAGCGATTGCATGTAACTGGTATTGGAAAACCCAGCTATGTTGCTGGGTACATTGCTTCATTATTGTCATCTACGGGTACACCAACGTATTTCCTTGATGGAACCGAAGCCGTTCATGGTTCTTCGGGGCAGGTGGTAGAAGGAGATGTTGTGATTGCTCTTTCCAATAGCGGCGAAACGCAAGAACTAAAAGATACAATTACAACACTTAAAAATAATGGTGCCATTCTTATTTCTGTGACAGGAAATTTGAATTCTTGGATTGCAAAACACAGTGATATTTCCTTATTTGCCGGTGTTTCAAAAGAGGGAGATTCATTAAATAAACCTCCCAGAGCATCGATCGTCGCAGAGGTTTTAATTCTACAAAGCCTTTCCATATTATTGCAAGAGGAATTTGGACTGAATCCACAGCAATATGTTAAATGGCATCCAGGCGGAACATTAGGTCAGTCTATCAATCAAACGATGTAAGAGGTTCATGCGGCCGGCTTTAAGGACAGTGAGAGGAACTAAATGGACGAAGATGAGGTGGTATTAATGGAGTTAAAAGGAATGATCACGGCGATGGTTACACCTTTTGATAAGAAGCAAAAAATTGATGTCCATGCTACAAAAACACTAGTAAATCAATTAATCCGTTCCAATGTTAGTGGATTATTTATTATAGGTACTAATGGGGAATTTCACGTCATGACCCAAGAAGAAAAACTGCAGTTTGCTAAAATTGTCATTCAAGAAACAAATAAGCGTGTACCAGTCTATGTAGGTACGGGTGGCAATAGTACGGAAGAGGTTGTGACGTTATCGAAGGAAATGGAGAAAATAGGAGCAGATGCTCTGTCTGTCATTACCCCATATTTTCTCTCGTTAAATGAGGAAGAATTATATCGACATTATGTAACAATTGCTGAAGCAGTATCCATTCCAATCGTCCTTTACAATATTCCAAAAAACACCGGCATTCATTTAAGCACAGATTTAATCAAACGATTAGCAAAAATAAACAATATTGTCGGCATAAAGGATAGCAGTGGAGATATAGAAAATATTAAAAGGTATATTGAAGCAACCAAAGAAGATGATTTTTCCGTATTGTCAGGTTCAGATTCTTTAATTTTAAAAGCACTGGATGCAGGTGCGACGGGTGCAATTGCTGCTACTTCTAATTTGTTAACCAATATTGATGTATCCATCTATCAACATTGGTTACATAATGAAAGGAATGAAGCAGAGAAAGCACAAAGTAGTATTGAAGAATTGCGGAGGATTTTAAAGCTTGGATCGACCCCATCTGTATTAAAGAAGGCAATGGAAATGGCAGGAACCCCTGTTGGACAAGCCCGATTGCCTGTATTAGAGCCTTCAGAAGCGGCATTACATGAAATAGAAATAGTAGTAAACGATTATCTGAAAAAGTACGCTAAATTAGCGAATTAACTTAGACGGGGGTCCTTGCTCATGTTTAAAAATAAGGTTCTCACTAGAATAGAATCAACAGGAATAATGGCGATTGTTAGAGTAGAAACGGTAGAAAGGGCTTATGAAATTGCAGATGGCTGCCTTGCAGGCGGAGTAGATGTGTTAGAAATAAGCTATACCGTGCCAAATGCTGGAGATACGATCAAAGCATTAACCGAAAAATATCGAGATCAATTGCTAGTTGGTGCCGGCACTGTATTAGATAGTGAAACAGCAAGATTGGCTATTTTATCAGGTGCAAAATTTATTATTGCGCCAAATTATAGTGAAGACGTTTGTCGCATTTGTAATCGCTATCAAATTCCGTATGCGCCTGGGTGCACCACTGTTTCTGAAATGGTGCAAGCCATGGAAGCAGGAGCATCGATTATTAAAGCCTTCCCAATCTCTAATCATTACGGACCCAAATTAGTATCTGTACTCAAAACCCCTATTCCTTATATGCCAATAATGGCCTCTGGTGGTGTAACATTAGATAATATTACGGAGTGGTTTGAGATTGGGGTAGATTGCGTAGGAGTTGGCGGTTTGTTAACAAAGGGATCAGCTGCTGAAATTAGCAAGAATGCACAAATCCTTACTCGAAAAATTAAAGAGTTTCGCAGCGGCGAGTAAGAAGTAATTTTGATATAGATATAGAGTAATAAATGCTAAATGATGTACCTGCCTTATCTAATGAAGAACCGTTTCATTAGATAAGGTCACAATAGTGTAAAGAGGATAAATATAACCATATAGGAGAGAATGTTATGTTAGATGAAAGGGCGTATATAATAATTCAAAAAATATTAGAACGACCCTTCATTGAAAAGAAGGATCTGCTAAGACAAAACAATTTAACTCCAAGACAAGTTGATTATAGTTTAGATAAAATTAATAGTTGGCTCGATTCAAACTCTTATAAACCTATTGTTCTTAATAATCATGATCAATTAACGGTTGATTATGAAACAAAAGAAATACTCATAAAAGAAATATCCGATCGGATTCCGGGAAAAGAGTATATTTTAAGCAGCCAAGAAAGAATAAAGTCTATTTACTTTCTGCTTTTTTTGGATACAGAATATTTGTCAATTAATCATTTTATTGATGCATTAAAGGTTGGTAAAACAACGATCATGAATGATTTAAAGACATTAAGTATACATCTGCTCGAAAGTCATATCTCGATCGAATATAATCGAAAAAAAGGCTATTACTTACAGGGAAATGAATATGATATTCGTTACTTAATGATGAAAATAATCATTTTTGATTTAAGTGAAGACAATAATACACAATTATTGGATTATTTTTTACATGCTAATCAGATGGACGATTATGAAACTACCAAAAAAATAGTGGTATTTTTTATGAAGAAACATAAGATTTCATTTGTGGAAAATAGATTAACGGAATTTATTTATACGTTTCTCTTTTTAAAACAGCGACTTGAAAAAACAAGTGAACATACGGTTCCAGTCCATGGTCTATTACCGTTGAAAACGAAAAAAGAGTATGACTTCTCTAAAGAATTATTGGAATATTATCATTATGATAATGAAGAAGGCGTTTCTTATTTATGTGCCTGGATATTAGGTCTATCAATGGGAGACATAAGCGAAGATAACGAAGATGATGATATCATTATGGATCTTATCGATCATATACGGAATCGCTTTGAATCATTTTCTGGTATACGTTTTGATCATCCAGAAGATGTTTCGAAACAGCTTTATCGACATTTTCGGGCAGTTTATTACCGCTTATATTACAAATTGCCTATCGTTAACCCGCTTAGTGAAAAGATAAAGGAAGAATATCGTGATTTATTTCTTATTGTGACGGAAACGTTAAAACCAATTGGAGCATTATTTGGCAGGGCATTCCCTGAAGAGGAAGTCGCTTTTTTGACGATGCACTTTGCCTCATTAGCCACAAGGTTTAATGAAAAAAAGTTAAAACAAAAAGTAGCATTAGTTGTTTGCCCCAATGGAGTGGGAAGTTCTTCTATTACCTATACCGTATTAAAATCTATTTTTCCTGAATTTAAATTCCTTATTCCCATTGAGACAAGAGATATTGATAAAATGGAAGATTCGTACGATATTGTTTTTTCAACGGTTCCACATATTCGACTGTTTTATACAAAAAAACCCGTGTATGTTGTTAGTCCCATTATGAATTCCGCTGAAAAATATCGCCTAATACGGGATGTATACAGGGAAATTGGAAACTCTGTATTTAAATTACCAAGTGTTGATTACATCACTCATATTGTTGGAAAATATGCAGATATTAAGGAAAAAGAAATGCTAGAAAAAGAACTTTATGATTATTTTGTAGTCAATGAGAATATTTCTTTAGAAAAAGATCAAGGTCCAAATTTAAGTCAAATTACCTCTCCAGCCATGATTCAATTGAACAAGACGGCAGCGAATTGGCAGGAAGCTATTCAAATTTCCGCCCAGCCATTAGTAGAAGAAAACAGAATCACCAAACAATATGTTGAGAAAATGATTGATAATGCGAGAAAAGATGGTCCATACATGGTCATCATGAAGCATGTTGCGCTGCCGCATGCACGTCCAATGGATGGAGTAATCCAGCTATCTATTGGTATTACAGTATTTAATGAACCTGTGTTTTTTGATAACTCTACCAATAAGACGGTGAAATATATATTCTGTCTTGCAGCAACTGATCCAGAAAGACATTTGAATGCACTATCTCAATTGTTACGGTTCTTAGAAAATGATGATTTTTATTTAACCTTAGATAATAGTGAAAATGCAAATGAAGTCTTTAATTATATATGTAATCACGAAAACTCGAGATAGAGTATGGTTGTTACGTTTTTTGTTCTTCCATATCATTTAGAACGCAACAACTAAGGGCTCAGTTCCGCTGTTTATGCAGCGGGACTGAGCTCAATTTTTTTAGATTCTAACTTCAGGGCTGCTGCATTATAGAATAACTTCTGTTTTACAAAACACTTTGCTTACAGTAGGGGATACCCATATTTAGTCACATTCCTATATATCAATATCATATTCTTTATGTATCTCAATCACTTTCTTTTTTTCTAGTAGGATGCCTAAGCTGGCCGTAAACAATGATACTAGAACTGAAAATGTTACAATAGCATAAAATCCTGCGCCAATCCCGATTCCTACCCCACCCGCAAAGAAAATCATTGCTGCTGATGTGAGACCTTTAACTTTAAATCCATTTTTTAAGATCATTCCCGCACCTAAAAAGCCTAAACCTGACACAATTTGAGCAGCCAGCCTCATTGGATCCATCATTTTACCACTGTTATTTGCACTTAGAGTTTCTGCACTGTGTATAGAGATTAGCGTTATAAGTGTACAAGCTACACAAACATAGGTATAAGTTTTTATGCCTGCTGGTTTATTTTTAAAGGATCGGTCCAAACCAATAATAAATCCAAATATTGCACTTATACAAATCTTAATAAACATTTCTCCAAAGGGTGCAATATAGTTTTCATATAATAAATATAAAAATTGCAAATGATTCCCCTTCTTTTTTAATTTTTTAGTGCTAATAGGTTACGTTCGATTGAATATAGATAAATGCTGATTCATTTTCAAAAAAGTCAAATTTAATTATTAAATATTTTCCAGCGATGATTTCAACTATTGTTACTGTATTTTATGGTTTCGGTAATCTGTTAATATAGCAGGCCAGTCAGTTTGAATAATATCCACTTTTTTATCAAATAGCCGTCCCCATCCCAAATCAGGATTATGGATAATAGATGTATTATCATCAAATTTTGCGAAAAGGATTATGTCATCATCTAGATTGATCGCATTTGCCCAAACAAATAAATTATTGTTTTTAATGAGTGAAATAACTTCATCCTGGAACAATGGGTGCTGTTCCGAATCAGCGATTAGTTCCATTCCAATTAAATTAATATTTTGGTACCCCAAAACAATATCAATTTCATTAAGCGAATGAATGATTGGCATAAACATATATTTTGTTTTATATGAATTTAAAGTTTCCAATTGCTCTTTTACTACAGGTCCTTTAAGAATTATTTGATTAACCATATCATGTTGATCCAATTTAGGTAATAACTCAGGCCATACATCCCAAGCACGGTCTATGTTAATTAATACATCACCTTTGAAAACTTCTAGTACATCTTCTAATCGTTCTACCTTGTAGCTTGTTTTATGACCAATTGCATTTAAATAGGTTAAACCTTCAATTTTTGTTGAAGACATTGTTTTAATGTTGTCATTTTCATTCAAAAGTCTTTTTTCTTGCCCATCATGGAATGTAAAGAAGGCACCATCCGTTGATTTAATCACATCAATTTCTAAAATATCTCCATTTTGCTGTATGGCTGCTTTATATGCTGGAATTGTATTTTCAATAATATTTCCTCCTGGTGAACCTCTATGTACCGCTATCAAAATACCTTTTTCTTTAAGTTTTTGATTTAATAGGTTATTTATCGAGTTGAATTCTTTCTTGCCAATCACTATGTAGCTTCCTCCTTAAGTTTTAATTAGCATAATAGTATCATTAGTTATTTGAACGTGTCAATTACTCGTTTTGTCTTTAAATTTTCCCTTATGTATAATAGAATTACGATGAATTCATGTTTACTTTTTATAAAAATAATTTACTGATATAGATGGATCAAAAGATATTGAGGGGTTGTAAAACATGGCTACAATATTAGATATTGCAAAATTAGCTGGTGTATCACATGGTACTGTTTCGAATGTTTTAAATGGAAAAGGGAATGTAAGTGTAAAGAAAATACAGCTTGTTGAAGAGGCTGCGAAGAGGCTTGGTTATAAAATTAATTACACCGCTAAGTCTTTACGGTCGGGTGCAACAAAGTCAGTATCAATTATCCTTCCAAGTGTAGAATCAGAAGAATATTCCCAAATGTATGAAGGATTGGATAAAACATTAACTGAGCTGGGTTACCGTACGCACTTGTATACGACATATGATTTGCAGCATAACGAAAAAAGTATTTTAAAGGAAATTGCCGAAGTTCGTGTAACAGGTGTTGTAACGATTTCTTGTTTGGATGATGCGAATGATTATTATGAAGAATTAGACATCCCAAAAGAAAATATTATATTTGTAAACAGAAAACTCAATCATGCGGCAAAATTTGTTTCGTTTGATTTTACCCAAGCTGGTAAAGAAATTAGTGAATTTCTGTCTAAGAAAGATTATAAAGCAATTGGTATTTTTTCTGACCAAATTAAATTTTCTAATGAGAAACAATTTATTGATTCCATAACGAATGGATTAAATCAAAAAACCCTGAGATATGTTCATTCAACATTTAATCAAGCTTATAGTAAAGCATTTGAATTTTTTACAGGAGAACCATTAGATTTAATCATTACGTCAAGCTTAAGTAAAGCGAATATACTAAAAAACGCTAATTATTGGGGTTCTGTTGAGGATATACCTCAAATACTAAGTCTTACGCCTACTCAGTCAGCTTTTGATCACAAAATGATTAAATACCAACAGAACTATTTTTTGTTGGGAAGTAAGGTAGCAGAACTATTAATCAAGAGTGTAAATGATAATCAAACAATGGATCCTGTCATCATGTTTAATAATCATGGAATATCTAAATTCACAGAGGTGGAAAAGGAAAGTAGGAACAGCAATCTTAAGCTATTAACTATTCCGAGTCCTACAACAGATGCGATCAATAAATTATTGCCTCATTTTGAAAAAAGAACCGGAATTAAGGTGGAACTATCTATACAATCTTATGATGAAATCTATCAAATCTTATCAAACCCAATCGAATACAATTATTTTGATATGATCAGAATGGATATGGCATGGCTGGCTTGGTTTGGTAAAGATGTATATCAACCTTTAAATAAATTAGATCAAAATTTAGACCAGATTATAGTTAATTATCCTAGCCATATTAAACACAATTATTCAGAGATCGAGGGGATATCATACGCTATCCCATTTGATCCAAGTGTTCAAATGCTATTTTATAGAAAGGATTTATTTGAAAGTCAGAAAGTAAAACGGATGTATTTTGAAAAATACAAGAAACAACTAACATTACCTGATGATTATGAATCATACATTCAATTACTAGAATTTTTCTCGCGTGATTATGATGGAAATTCCCCTACAAAGTATGGTACCAGCGCTATTTTAGCAAGGTCTGAAATTATAGCAGCAGAATTTTTAACTAGATATTATGCTGATAAGGGAACATTGATCAATAAAGAAGGGAAAATGAAACTCGATAGCAAAAAAGCGATAAAGTCTTTAAAAAACTATTTAAAAACAGTTAGCTTATCTCAAAAATTAGATGCAAATTGGTGGGGGGAAGCAGTAAATAGCTTTGCATGTGGTGAAACGGCCATGATTCTTGGGTTTATGAATCATGTTTCGCGAATAGCTCATAGTGATATTGGAGCATTAATTGGTTTCGCTCCAGTACCAGGGAAAAAACCGCTCCTAGGTGGGGGAGTGGTGGGGATTACTCATCACAGCAAAAAACGTAAAGAAGCAATCAGTTTTCTGAATTGGGTAAATGAAACAGAAATTGCTGAACAAATCACTTTATTAGGTGGTACTTCAGCGAATCAAAACCTAGGAGATAATCAGATGATTCGAATGCTATATCCTTGGTTAGAAGGTGCTATTCATTCCAATGTCGATGGGATAAGAGACACTAAGACGAAGGATGGCAGAAGATTGAACACAAGAAAAATTGAACAAATCATTGGTGAATCTATTAAAGAAATATTAAAAGACGAAGAAAAAATTGAAATTGGCGTCGAGAAAATGAATAAGCGCCTAGCTGAATCGAAAGAAATATTAATACAAGGATGAAGAAAATCCATAGCATATTTCACCATATGCTATGGATTTTCTTTTTTTGATAGAACGTAAAAAGAGTAAAGAAATTGTAAACACTCTGTTTGGTCTATGTAAAAAAATTTTTCATAGGTTGACACCGTTTTCACCTCTTACTATAATTAATTTGAAAAATGACACGTTCAAATTATTTTAAAAGGGGGATAATAAACAGAAAATAGATATTGAGTTTGCTGATTTGTGTGAAAATTGAATCTATATTTTTTGAAAAAATATTAAAAAAAGGGGAATAAACTATGTACATAAAAAAATTGTTACTGATTGTTTTAGGTGTTTTATTTGCTAGTGCTCTTGCAGGATGCAGCAGTGATAGTACAACGAAAGATCAATCAAGCTCAAGTTCTGAAAAGAAATCTTTAGTTATTTATTCGAATTCTGTTTCTGACGGAAGAGGAGATTGGTTAAAAGAAAAGGCAGCTGAAAAAGGATTTAATATTGAAATAGTTGAAGGCGGCGGTGGAGATATTGCTAACCGCATCGTTGCTGAAAAGAATAATCCAATTGCAGATGTAGTATTTGGTTTAAATACAATGAATTATGAAGATTTCAAAGCTGCGGGTTTGCTAGAAAAATACAAACCTATTTGGGCTTCAGAAGTTTCAAAAGGATTAAATGATAAAGATGATTACTACCATTCCATTGTAAAACAAGCCATTTTATTGATTTATAACTCAAAATTATATGATGGAAAAACAGCTCCAAAGGACTGGACTGATTTATGGAATAAAAAGGAGTTCCATGGAAAATATGATGCTCCTTCAAGCTTCGGTGGGGGAACAATCAGAATTGTTATAGCGGGTATTCTCGTTCGCCATCAAGATCCAAAAGGTGAATATGGTATTTCTAAAGAAGGCTGGGACGAAATTAAGAATTATTTAAAATACGGATACTATGCAGCAGAAGGCGAAGATTTCTATGCTAACTTGGCAAGTGGAAAATCTCCATTAGGTCCAATGTGGTCAAGTGGTATCGCAACACGTGAGCAACAGTACGGGGTTAAAGCTGGAATTGTTAAACCAGAAGTTGGTGTTCCATATGCTGTTGAACAAATCGCCATTATTAAAGGAACCAAGAACCTTAAAACGGCAAAGGAATTTGTTGATTGGTTTGGAAGCGCAGAAGTTCAAGGGGAGTGGGCTAAAAAGTTCACTAGTATGCCAGCGAACGAAAAAGCTCTTGAACAAGCTCCACAAGAAGTGAAGGACCTTGAAGCATCTTTAAAAACTCAAGACATTGATTGGGCTTTTGTTTCGAAACATATTAATCAATGGGTAGAAAAAATTGAGCTGGAGCTTTTACCGTAACTAAAAGGGGCATCTCTTTAGATGGGGTCTGATTGTTTTAGCATCAGAACCCATCTGTTGGTTGCTTTCATTTTTACCTCAAAGAAAAAAATAATGTGTAAGGAGCCCAGAATAATGATTGAATTTAAAGATGTTGAAATTAAGTATGGTGATTTTGTTGCCATGAAAAACCTTAATTTAAAGATTGAAGAAG
>Ga0213823_1000391_pt1 | contig 39057 bp, 31 predicted proteins | sample MC6MC0907MG_FD_179887 | JGI IMG/M metagenome (GOLD analysis project Ga0213823, IMG submission 179887) | Enriched soil aggregate microbial communities from Iowa State University, Ames, United States - MC6-MC0907-MG | ecosystem: Environmental > Terrestrial > Soil > Unclassified | place: USA: Iowa...
AATGAACTTTCAACATTACCTGCTTGACTTCCTGTTCCATTGATTCTTCTGGAAAATTAAATTTCATCGTTTGATCAAATGAACTCATGACCAGCACCTCGCTTTCAGAAATAAGGAGATGTGCAAACAAGCTCATCTCCAATTTCTCTTTATTATAACATGTTTTGGTGAATTAATTAAATGGATTTAACATAATCATACACAGAAAGTAGTGCTTCATCAAGTTTTGATGCATCTTTTGCACCTGCCATCGCCATATCTGGACGACCGCCACCTTTACCACCACATGCTTCCGCAACCATTTTCACAATATTCCCTGCATGGTAATTGCCACCAACTAATTCTTTTGAAACACCAGCACATAACATAACTTTTTCACCATCAACTGCTCCAAGAACAATGACTGCTTTTGGCATTTTTGCTTTCAGGTCATCCATCATTTGACGGAGTTGATTGTTATCCTTCGCTTCCACTTTTGTAGATAGCACTGTCACATCTCCAATTGTTTGAGCGGCATCAACAACTGCCCCTGCCTGTGCATTGGCGATTTTTTGAGATAATGCTTCGTTTTCACGTTGTAATTCTTTGTAGTCTGCTTGTAATGCCTGTACTTTTGTGACAATATCTTTAGCATTTGCTTTTAATAATGTCGCTGCATCATTTAATAATGCTTCTTCTTCTTTTACTGCTTCATAAGCAACTTTTCCTGTAACAGCTTCAATACGACGAGTACCTGCACCGATACCACCTTCTGAAACAATTTTAAAGAAGCCAATTTCAGAAGAGCGTTTAACATGGATACCACCACATAGCTCAATCGAATAATCTCCGATGGATACTACACGTACAACATCTCCATATTTTTCACCGAATAATGCCATAGCACCCATTGCTTTTGCTTCATCAATACCTTTTTCTTCAATAACGACCTCTATATCATCCCACACTTTTTCATTTACAATACGTTCAATTTGCTGTAGTTCTTCTTTTGTAACTTGACCAAAGTGAGAGAAATCAAAACGTAAACGATCAGGTCCTACATATGATCCAGCTTGGTTCACATGATCACCTAGCACATCTTTTAATGCACGTTGCATAATATGTGTTGCCGTATGGTTTTTAATGATTAAATTACGGTCATCACGATTGACCACTGCTTGCACTGCATCTTCCACATGCATTTCCCCAGATTCAACTACTACTGTATGAAGCGGTTGACCATTCGGTGCTTTTTGAACATCTTTTACAACAGCCGTAAAGCTATCATTTGAAATAGTACCACTATCAGCAATTTGACCACCCATTTCAGCGTAGAATGGTGTCTTCGCTAAAATAACCAATGCTTCCTGACCTTCCGAAGCGACTTTCGTAACTTGACCATTGACGATCATTGCAGCGATTTCAGTATTAACACTTAACGTATCATAGCCAACAAATTCACTTGCAACCGTTAAGTTTGCTAATACTTCATTCTGTACTTGCATCGAATCAACATCTTGTCGTGCAGCACGCGCGCGTTCACGTTGCTCTTCCATCGCTGCCTCAAAACCTTCATGATCTACTTTCATGCCTACTTCCTCTGCATATTCTTCCGTTAGCTCGATTGGGAAACCATAAGTATCATATAAACGGAAAGCATCTGCTCCTGGGATGTAATCATGACCAGCTGCTTTTTGAGATTCCACTACTTCATTAAAGATAGCTAAACCACCATCTAATGTTTCATGGAAACGAATTTCTTCATTTTTAATGACACGTTGAATAAATTCGCATTTCTCTGTAACTTCTGGATAGAAGTCTTCCATAATTTTACCCACAGTTGGTACAAGTTCAAACATAAATGGTTTTTCAATACCAATTTGTTTAGCATAGCGAACGGCACGACGTAGTAAGCGACGTAATACATAGCCACGGCCTTCATTTGATGGCAGGGCACCATCGCCTATAGCAAATGCTACTGTACGGATATGGTCTGCAATCACTTTAAATGGTGTATTAATATCTTCATCTGAGCCAAAGATTTCATTTAAGTCTACTTCGCCAGGTCGTTTATATTTACGATTGGCAAACTCCTCAATTTTTTCAATAATTGGCATAAATAAATCAGTATCAAAGTTTGTTGGTACATTTTGCACGACGGACACAATACGCTCTAAGCCCATACCTGTATCAATATTTTGCTTTGGTAGTGGCGTGTAAGTGCCATCAGGATTATGGTTAAATTGAGAGAACACAAGGTTCCAAATTTCTAGGTAACGCTCATTTTCTCCTCCTGGATACATTTCAGGGTCATTTTCATCTGAGCCGTATTCTACGCCGCGATCATAAAAAATCTCTGAGTTCGGACCAGATGGGCCTTCTCCTATATCCCAGAAGTTCCCTTCTAAACGGATTAAACGTTCTTCTGGAATACCGATTTCCTGATGCCAAACATCATATGCTTCCTGGTCTTCAGGGTGAATCGTGATGGATAATAACGCTGGATCAAAGCCCATCCATTTTTTATCTGTTAAAAACTCCCAAGCGTAATGAATTGCTTCTTTTTTAAAGTAGTCACCAATAGAGAAGTTTCCTAACATTTCAAAGAATGTATGGTGTCGAGCTGTTTTCCCAACGTTTTCAATATCGTTGGTACGAATCGATTTTTGAGCATTTGTAATACGTGGATTATCAGGGATAATACGGCCATCAAAATATGGTTTCAAAGTTGCAACACCTGAGTTGATCCAAAGAAGTGATGGATCATTTATTGGCACAAGTGGAGCTGATGGCTCATGATGATGCCCCTTTTCTTTAAAAAATTCCAAATACATACGGCGAATATCTACTGCTTTCATTGGATAAATTCCTCCTATTTTATATTGTAAAATCACGATACGAATCCTGCGATTTACCGAAGAAAATAAAAAAAGCCCTCATCCCCAAAAAGGGACGAGGACTTGTCATTAGTCTCGCGGTACCACCCTAGTTGTAAGTAAAAACCTTACTTACCTCTTTAGCACTTGTAACGTCAGTGAACGGCAGGGATTAGCTGCACTCTGGAGTAGCTTTCGGTATTTGCTGTTGTGAGGATTTTTTCAGCCTAGAAATCCCTTTCTTGTGCACACACAAATACGTACTTTTTCCATCATCGTTTTTACTTTTTCTATCGAAAATTATAAAAAAAATCTATTGCGCTGTCAATTAGTACTAGTATGACTAACACTAACTAAGCAATCATTTTTTTGAAATATATCCACATACCCCATGTAAAAATAACTAAGAAGGCGCTAATTGCAATAGTTGTATAAGGGGTATCTTGATAAGGTAAAGGTACATTCATTCCAAAAAAACTAGTAATTACTGATAGTGGTAACATAATTGTCGAAATGACCGTTAATAAATTCAGCTTTTCAATGGATTTCCCACTGATAATTGAAAAATACGTATCAAGCGTGCTGTTCACTAAATCTCGATATGTCTCTGTGGAGTCGACAATACGTTCTAGATGGTCATTCAAATCTTTATAGAATGGAATATTTTCTTCTTGAATGTCAAATTTCCACTGGCCATTGATTGTAGAAAAAATTCTTCTTTGTGGCATAATGGCCTGACGAATTAAAATAATTGTCCGCTTCAATGCAAGAAATTCCTCTGTCACCACTTTTGGTTGATAATCATAAATTTCTTCTTCTAGTTCATCTATACGTGCGCGAATTCGTTCTAATACTGGGAAATATTCGTCTGTAATACCGTCAATAATTGTATGCAATAAAAAATCAGTACCCTTTTCCAAATATCTTGGGCTATTGACACAAACATTTTCCATTTTTCCTAGCCATTGCAACTTTTGCTTATGCACAGTCACAATATAGTTTGGTCCCATAAAAATATTTAACTCAACGGTTGTAATTTCATTGTTACTTTTCTCATTATAAATTGGTGCATGGAGCACAAAAAATTTATAATCACCATAACTATCCATTTTTGGACGTGAGCCTTCATGTAAGCAATCTTCAACTGCTAGTGGATGAAAGCCAAATACATCAGCTATATTATTCAATTCATTATAACTATAGGCATATAAATCTACCCATAATAAATCTTCGTTATGAATAGGGAGTTGTAAATCAATCATATTGAAATCATGTTGGACTGTCTTACTGCTGCTATTATAATAGTGGATTTTAATCATTGCATTTCACCTCGTGTTTGTTATTGAGGGAAACAAAAGGTCATCCTTAATCACCCTTTGTCTGCATCGGTGATCAGAAATCGATGACTTTTTATGTGTTTCCGTTTGCCTAAATGATACTTATTCGGTTCAGGACTACTATCCATTTCTCATCACCTTCCTTCCATAACAAAAACACGCCTTCTACGAATGAAGGCGTGTTGAATACACATATCAAAAAAATAGCAATAAAATACATTGCATGCTTGTTACCTTCAAACGTTGAGTTTTAGCACTATGCGGCATAGGAATATGTCCAGCTACGTTAAAAAACACCTTATTTCGATGATTTCTGTTGACCCATTGGCGTCTCTCGACATTTTTGGGTAGTAGCGTATCTCCAGCATAGGAGCCTCACCTAACGAAGGGAGTCTTATTTTTTTATTCCTGTAAATGATAACGGATAGTTTCACAACTGTCAAACTTTCTATCAATCATTTTTCAAAAAGTCTTCCACTCTTTGCACTAAATGCTCTCGTTGATAAGATTGATAGAGCAGGCTAGATAAACGTACAGGATCACCAAAGAAAAAGCGTTCATACAATGTCTGTCTTGTGCCAAAACTACTCATCGTTAAATCCCAAGCTAAACGGAATTTCTTTACTCGCTCTTCCCCTTTGTCTTGAAATGATTGCAGATAATGATCAAGATCCCCATCATCCGTTGCAAAAGCTTTTGCACTCGGTATGGACATTAATCCACTTGCTCCCAGTTGCTGTATGATATCTGTAAAGGTAGGATATACTTTCGGGAAGATATGAATAGCGACCTGTAATGTGGATTGGTCTGGTCTGATAAAGCCAAAGGAATCCCTTTGTGCCTCAATTTCTGATTTTAATTGCAATGCTTTCATCGTTTCTAATGCTACGATGACATCTACCACTTTTTGATGGACATGTTGGTAATCCCCAATATTTATGGAATCCACAATCATTTGTACAACCCCTAGGATGAATTCCGTCTTAGCAATTTGACGTGACAGCACATGATGCAAAGTATACGCTTGGAAGCCACTAACATTCATAAATTGATTGGCCACTTCAACATTTTCGTAATAAAATACCCGTTCCCACGGGACAACTACATCCTCAAACACAACGATTGCATCCATTTCTTCAAAACGTGCACTTAACGGATAATCAAAGGTAGAATCTCCGCCTACAAATGATTGCCGACATAAAAACTTTAAGCCTTTCGTGTTACTTGGAATAGAAAACCCGAAACCTTTTCCTTCATCATAGCCATTTGTTGATAAAACAAGAAGCTCATCTGTTATGCCACCCTGTGTCGCTAGTAATCTTGCCCCTTTAATGACTAAGCCCTCACTTGTTTTCCCAATGATTTTAGCTGCAATGGTTACTTCTTCATCCTCATAGTAAAAGCGCTTGCGATTTACCTGTGGTTCGATAAAGGTATGTGTTATCGTAATATCATTCTCGCGAGCATACTCATAGAACTTTAGCAAATGCTCTGGGAAACAATTTGGCTTCTCTTTTAAAAAATCTGACGCTGATGCAAGGGCCATTAATGTTGTATTCATATAATCAGGGCTTCTCCCCATAAAGCCTTGAGAAGATAATGCCCATTCCCTTGCCGCTTGGCGCCTCTTCACAAGATCTTCTGGCGTCAATACTTGAAGAAATGACATGCCAACTTTCTGTTTACTAGTTGGCGATTCATAGGTCATTTTTTCAAGAAGTGCCTCTTGATGTTGTAAATCAAAAAGTTTCGCTTGACTCTGGATAATTCCTTTAAAGGCAGGATGTTCTGACACCTTTCCTGTCACGACTTTCCCATCTATCGAAATATACGTTTTTAAAGCATCAATTCGTTCAATATACTGCTGCCCTGTCATTATTGGCATGCTGTCACCCCTATACATTCCCTATGTTTTTGTACTCATCTAGTATATGAAATGTCCAAATATTAGGTGACGATACATCAATTAGAAAAACCCGATTAGACAGTCTAATCGGGAATATATATTTTATTCATCCAAAAAATCATATGGAGAGACATCATTCATACCAATCATTGGATGAATATAAGGGGCTGTTTCTACTGTTAGCTTTTGTTCAACGGAAACAGGCTCCTGCATCCCTTCATTATCTACTGGCACTGCCTCGACTTCCACAAGTTCTTCCTCAATCTCCATTGGGTTAAGTCTTGCACGTAAAGAGGTGAAACGCTGAAGGTCATCTGTACGTTGTAAACCATCCGCAAGCACATCTGGTTCACCACATAAAATCAAAAAGTTTTTAGCACGTGTAATACCTGTGTATAAAAGATTACGCCGTAACATTTTGGAATACCCTCTAACCACTGGCATAATGACCGTTTGAAACTCAGAGCCCTGTGATTTATGGATGGAGCAACAATAAGCTAGTGTCAATTGATTGAGGTCGCTTCGTTGATAGGTCACTTCAATGCCATCAAAGGATACGATCAGTAAATCTTGTTTTTCGATCGTCTCTTTCGCCTTAATAATACTAATGACCTCACCCATATCTCCATTAAAGACATTGCTTTCAGGTTGATTGACAAGCTGAAGAACTTTATCCTTTATTCGATAGGTGACATCCCCAAAGACTAGCTCTTTTCGTGTGCCAGTATCATTTGGGTTAATAAGCTCTTGAATCATTTTATTTAAATTATCTATACCAGCTGGTCCTTTGTACATGGGCGCCAACACTTGAATATTACGGATTTCCTGGCCCTTTGCGACAGCACTTTTGACAACTTGAGTTACAACGTTGGCAACTTGGTCTGCTGAAGCCTTAATAAACGAACGATCAGAGGTTTTAGCTGTTAACTCTTGTGGAATCGTTCCTTTTTTTATTTGATGCGCAAGTTCAATAATAGTTGAGCCTTCTGCTTGTCGATAAACATCTGTTAGCTCGACAGTTGGTAGCTGCTTGGATGCTAATAAATCCTTTAACACCTGTCCTGGACCTACTGGTGGAAGCTGATCCTGATCTCCAACAAAGACAACTTGAACATCTTCATGTAAAGCTTTTAATAATTGATGGGCAAGCCATGTATCAACCATTGACATTTCATCCACGATAATCAGCTTACCTGTCACTTCCCGCTCTGTTTCTTCCTCTTTTTCTTGCCCTGTAAAACCGAGCAGTCGATGGATGGTCATCGCAGGAAGCTCTGTTGATTCGGCTAATCGTTTAGCAGCACGTCCAGTCGGCGCACAAAGAATAATCGGAAAAGGCTCCTCTTTTTGAGCATACTCTTTTGGATTTAAGGATAGCCCATGAAGCTTTGCATAAACTTCTACGACTCCACGTACAACAGTGGTTTTCCCCGTACCAGGACCACCCGTTAAAATCATAACAGCTGAATTTAAAGCCTGTTCGATGGCATTCGCTTGTGTTTCTGCATAGGTAACATTGAGTAGCTCCTCTGTTTCTCCAATGGCTTTTCGAATTTCATCTTTACTAAAATGTTCAGCCTTATTATTCCGCTCGATAAGCGATAAGATTTTCGATGCAATCCCTACCTCCGAAAAATAGAGTGATGGCAGATATAACCTTGTCTCTTCACCACAAATTTTGCCTTCTTCACGGAGTCCGATACAGGCTTGAGAAATATCTTCGAACGGTATCTCCTGTCTTTGGCTTTGTTCAAGCATTTCCTTAACGAGCGGTAAAACCTGTTCTGCATCTAGATAAACATGTCCATCCGATAAAGCTGCTGTATTTAAAATATGTAAAATCGCTGCTTTGACACGATCAGGATGTTTACCAGTTATACCTAACTTCGCACCTAGCTCGTCGGCTCGAAAGAAACCCACCCCTTCCACATCTTCAATCAAGCGGTATGGATTTTCTGTCAGTAATTCAATGGCTTCTGTTCGATAGGTTTGATAAATCTTCATCCCAAGCTGTGGACCAAATCCCCACTCATTCAATTGAATCATGACCCGCTCTAAGCCTAAGTTTTGCTCAATAGTGCGGTGAATGACTTCTTTTTTTTCAGCGGATAGACGCGGAACAGCATCGAGGGCACTAGGATCTTCTAAAATAACACGGAGTGCATTAGAACCTAGTTTTTCAACAATCGTTTCAGCTGTTTTTTTCCCGATCCCTACGAAGAGGTCACTAGATAAATAATGAATAATTCCTTGCTCAGTTGCAGGTACCTCTTTTGTAAATGTCTCAATTTGAAATTGAGCACCGTATTTAGGATGCTGTTTTAAAATACCAGTAAATCGATATTGTTCATCCATTTGTAGTGGGGGAAAATAACCAACAACAATAATCTCTTTATCTTCATATTGCAAATTCGTCTCTTGAATTTTCACACGTACAATCGAATACATATTTTGCGCATTATGAAAGATAGAGACGATCGGACGTCCGAGTATAAAAAATTTATTGAGTTCAAATAAATCTAAATGATCTGTCATGTTCGGTCCGTCCTTTCTTATAGTTTTCAATCTTTTTATTTTACCATAGCCACATGAAAATATCGCAGACAAAAATATATCCACTTTGTTATTTTTACATTATTTTGACAAATGACAATTCTCTGCCTTTATCCTCCGTTCCATGCTATGATTAATATGAATTAGTTGCACGGAAGGATTGTGAAATTATTGGAATTTAGACCTTGCATCGATTTACACGATGGCAAAGTAAAGCAAATTGTAGGTAGCACTTTGGGATATACAAATCAAGCAGTTGTAGAAAACTTTATTTCTCAACATGACGCTAGCCACTATGCACAAATGTTTGCCCAAGATCGTTTAACAGGTGGACACGTTATTATGCTAGGCTCTGGTAATGAAGAAGCTGCCCTATCCGCTTTAACAGCCTATCCTCAAGGCTTGCAAATAGGTGGTGGCATTACGGCTGACAATGCTCAAAAGTATATTGACGCAGGCGCTTCGCATGTCATTGTCACATCCTATATTTTTCATGATGGTCAGCTCGATTTAGCGCGTTTAAAGCGCTTAAATCAATTAATTGGTAAAGAACACCTTGTCATTGATCTCAGTTGTAAGATGCGTGACGGAAAGTGGTTTGTCATGACAGATAAATGGACTACATTTAGTCATTTCGAAGTCAATGCTGCGTCGATTGCCTATATTGAAGACTTTTGTGATGAGCTGTTAATACATGCTGTCGATGTTGAAGGAAAAAAGGGTGGTATGCAGGAAAGCTTGGTACAGGATTTAGCTGCCTGGACATCTATTCCAACTACCTATGCAGGTGGCGTTCGTTCAATCGAAGACTTAGAAAAATTTAATCAATTAGCCCACGGAAAACTTCATGTAACCATTGGAAGTGCGCTCTCAATTTTTGGTGGCGATTTACCTTATACAAATGTAGTCGAATATTGTAAAAAAGGCGGGATCTTGTGAAGCTCATTTATAAAGATTATGTTTTTCCATTTCAAGAAACTAATTTAGAGAGAATCATAGATGGTAAGTATTTTAAAGTGAATAAAAAAGATCATTCTCTTGCGATTCATGTACAACTTGACAACGAACAAATGTTATTGGAATTTTCAAAATCACTAAAGGCAACATGTGGGTTCTTACGCGATCAAGAAACAGAGCCTTATATTGGAACCTATATTGATTTACAAATTTTCGTTGATGAGTTTAATAAGCGCTATAACTTAAATGCTGAAATTATTAGTTAAAACAAGGGGACAAATGGTTCCCTTTGTTTAACCTCAAACCCTCTTCTGCATTTCTTCCTTGCCCCTATTTCTGAAACCTTTTCATTGTCATGTGAGTTATATATTGTATAGCATAAACCACAGGGGGGTTCCATGACTAAACTACATATTTTTTTCCTACCTTATTTTTATGCTTTCCGCTCTTCTTATAGAGATAATCACCGTGATCTCCTATGGTGTAGGCTTTCATAGTGGATACAGAACATGGTGGATAACTTTTGGTCCGTTTAATTTTTATATAGCTCGTATTAGTTTGCCTATATTAATTGTTTATTTATGGAAGCTTTCAATCAATAAAAATTTATCATTGACGATAGGATTGAAGTTCCTCATAGAAGGTATATTATTAATGAATCAGATGCAGGGCAAATCATTACGTTTGCTTGTGCATCAAACATTCTTTTATGGAGAGCTATAGAAAATTCCATTTGGAAGTATCTCGTTGCCATCACAGCTATACAAAAAATAAAAATTGAACAAACCGTAAAAGAAAGGATTTACAAACGATGAAAACTGAACTAGAAGTAAACACTTTAAAATCTTTTCAAACTGAATTAACACGCTTCTTTTTAGCTTACAAATTTGCTCTACAGGAAGTGGAAACGAAAATTAATATATTACAAGAAGAATTTAAGTTAATTCATGAATATAATCCAATTGAGCATGTATCTACACGTGTAAAATCACCTAAAAGTATTTTAACGAAGATGATGAAAAAAGAGCTTCCTCCATCAATAGAGGCTGTGCGTGAAAATATCCGCGATATAGCTGGTGCTCGCATCACCTGTTCCTTTGTGGAGGATATTTACAAGGTAAGTGCCATGTTACAAGCACAGCATGACATGGAAGTTGTTGAGGTGAAGGATTATATAGCCAATCCAAAAGAAAATGGCTACCAAAGCTTACATCTTATTATTAAAATTCCTATCTTTATGTCAGACCATATGGAAAAGGTCTATACAGAGATCCAAATTCGTACAATTGCAATGGATTTCTGGGCAAGCTTAGAACACAAAATTTATTATAAGTATAACAAAGAAGTACCAGAGCATATTCGACATGAATTAAAGGAAGCCGCACTACAAGCAGCTGAATTAGATCGAAAAATGGAGCGACTGAATAAGGAAATCAATATTTTAAAAGAAAATGAAGCCGAGCCTTCATTGCTAGACAGTACCCCCATCGCACATTTAGCGAAATACTTAACGGAACTACCTGGCAATCAAATAATTGATGACACTCTATTCAAAAAGTAAATTTATTCTATGGTTTAGTCGTCAAATGAAAAACCCACCTCACACGCTGCTTGATCACAGAATGTGAGGTGGATTTTACTTTTTGTTCACTATTGCGCTTTCCTTGTAGATTTAGTTGCTACAAAAAAGGAGAAAATAAGAGCACCAATAGCAAAAATAAAGGTAGCTATATATACATAACTGATGCCATTCGCAATAGTATCCTTTAAAAAGCTTACTTCTTCTAATTTAAACCCACCTTTTGCAAATTCACCATTTAATTGAATTTCACCTTTTCCTAATGAAGCCATTTTTTCACTCGTTGCTAGGTTGAAAATCATACCAAATAGTGCTGCACCAATCGCTTGGCTAAATGTATTTGTAAAAGAGTTCAAACCAATTGAAATACCAAGTTGCTTTGGATCTGCCACCTTTTGGATGGAAATCATCAACATCGGCATAATAAAGCCCATCCCTAGTCCAATTAATGATGATGCGAAATAAACGCTGAAATCACTAGAATCTGAAGATAGTCTTGCCAACAATAGTGTACCCGTAACAAGTAAAATCGTACCCATTTGGATAATGCGTTTATTTGTTAAACGACCGATTAAATAACCTGCCATAATCGAGTTCACCGTCCAAAAAATAGACATTGGTGTTAATAATAAACCAGCCTGCGTTGCATTTTTGCCTAAAACACTTTGAGCAAATATAGGAATATAAACGGTTACACCAATGACAATAGACATACCGCTTAAAGTTAATGCATTAATGACCATTAGTCGTCCATTTTTAAATAGTGTTAACGGAATAATTGGCTCCTCTGCTCGTAACTCCACCCAGATAAAAATACTTAAGAATACAAGAGCAACACCATACATTAGCAGCGATTGACCTGATAACCAGGTTTGTGTTTTACTGTTTTCGATAATAACAAACAGTAACGCAACCATGCCAATTGTAAAAAACACTGCACCTAGGTAATCAATTTTACGCTTCACTGCCTCTAGTTGTTCTTTATAATGTTTAGCAATTAAATAAATAGAGGCTAAACCAAACGGTACATTAATGAAGAAAATAAAATGCCAAGATACTTGGTCAACTATAAAGCCTCCAAATAACGGACCTACTACACCAGAAACGCCCCATACCATACTTAAATAGCTTTGTCCTTTGGCACGCTCTTTTTCAGTCTTAAACAATTCACCAACCATTGTTAATGTAATCGGTAAAATTGAACCTGCGCCAATACCTTGAATTGCTCGAAAAACAATTAATTGCTCCATGGATTGAGCTAAACCACATAACATAGAACCTACTAAAAAAATAATGATACCAGTAATAATCATCCGTTTACGACCAAATAAATCGGCTAATTTACCAAAAATAATCGCCGCTATGGCTGAAGCTAGTAAATAAGCAGAATAAATCCAGCTTATTAAGTCTACACCTAATAAATCAGCCGTAATACTGGGAATAGCAGTACTAACAATAGTTCCCTCAATTGCAGCAAGTGCTGTTACTAGTAATAGTGCAATAAAAACTTTATTCATTCTGTCACCTTTTCCTTTCCTGCATGACATACATTACCAAGTTTGAACTAGAATTAAAAGAGAAAGAGAATCAATTTATGAAAAAATAAACAATTTTTTCTGTTTTACTAGATAAAATCAATAAAAAAGCAGCAAGAATGTTAATCAACATTCACTCGCTGCTTATTATCTATCAGTTAAATCGTTGAGCAATCATATCGTAAATATAACGTGCTTGGTCATATTCAGGTTGTAAGGTAAAGGCTTGTTTCAAATGATACATTGCATCCTCTGTTTGTTCGGTAGACACGGCATATAGTACGCCTAAATTATAATGTGCATCTGCATTATTCCAATCCTGTTCAATTAAGAGATCTAGTTCCTTCTTCCCTTCCTCAAACATTTCTAATGCACATAACACTATCGCATAGGCTAAACGAATCTGTGTATCTTCTGGCGCAATTTCTACCGCACGTTGTAAATAAGGTAATGCCAATTTTGAGTTATCCAACCGTTCAAAGCATTTCCCCATCATATAATAGACATCGGCACCTTCAATATGATGTTTTAGCGCTTGCTCATATAGCTTCACGGCCTCGGCATACCGTTCAGCATTGTAATATAAATTCGCTAGACCGTAATAGGCTGTAGCTGCTGATTCATCTACAGTGATTGCCTTTTGGAAGAAACGCTCTGCACGTTCAGTATCCTCTAATACGGCTAATAAATTGCCGAAATTTACATACCCAATAGCATTTTCAGGCTCTGCCTCTATTGCTTTTGTAAATAGTTGAGCAGCATCCTCATAACGTTTTTCTTGAAATGCTTGGATGCCCTGTTCATTATAATTCATTTGTTCTTCACCTCTATGTAGCGAAAGACTGCTTTTAGGAAGCCAAGAGGCCATAAAAGCAGTCTTAACGCAATTTATCCAACATATGTTAGTTTTTCATTACTTTTAAAGACTTCATCAATCGTTCCGCCACCCATACATTCTTCTCCGTTGTATAGCACTACAGCTTGGCCAGGTGTAATTGCACGTACAGGTTCTGCAAATGTAATGTGTGCACGCCCATCTGGTAAAATTTCAACTTCTACTGGTGTATCGGTTTGACGATAACGGAATTTTGCTGTGCAAGAAAATTTCCCAGGCAATTTTTTTGTCGAAGTATAGTTCATTTTCACAGCTGTTAATGATGTTGAATACGAATATTCATTGTCAAAGCCTTGTCCGACAAGTAGAACATTACGCGCTAAATCTTTTCCTAGCACAAACCAAGGCTCGCCGTCCCCACCAATACCAAGCCCGTGTCGTTGACCAAGTGTATAGTACATTAAACCATCGTGTTGGCCCATTACAACGCCATCCATTGTTTCCATTTTCCCAGGTTGCGCTGGTAAATATTGACTTAAGAACTCCTTGAAATTACGTTCACCGATAAAGCAAATGCCTGTTGAATCTTTTTTCTTTGCCGTAGCAAGGCCAGCTTCTTCTGCAATTTTTCGTACTTCTTTTTTCTCTATATCACCAATTGGGAACATTACATGCGCCAATTGCTCTTGCGATAATTGATTTAAAAAGTATGTTTGATCTTTATTATCATCAACGCCACGTAACATTCTAACTTCACCATCACCATTACGATCAATTCGTGCATAGTGACCTGTCGCTAAATAATCAGCACCAAGGTTCATGGCATGCTCTAAAAATGCTTTAAATTTAATTTCTTTATTGCACATAACATCAGGATTTGGTGTACGCCCTGCTTTATATTCTTCTAAAAAGTATGTGAAAACCTTATCCCAATATTGTTTCTCGAAATTGACAGCATAGTATGGGATACCAATTTGATTACATACTTTTATTACATCGTCATAATCTTCCGTTGCCGTACAAACACCGTTTTCGTCTGTATCATCCCAGTTTTTCATAAAGATCCCGATTACTTCATACCCTTGTTGTTTTAACAAGTATGCCGCCACCGATGAATCTACCCCACCTGACATGCCGACAACAACTCGAATTTGAGAGGGGTCACGTGTTTCTTTCATTGTGGTCACCTTTTCTTTTATCTAATTACAGTTTATGTTTCAATATTTTAACGAAACATAACATAAGTATTTTGCAAATTATTTTTTAGCTAGTTTTTTCACAATTAGAGCCGTTTTTTCTGCTGCATCTTGTATATCCTTTTCCGTTAAACCCTGCCCAAAGCTGAATCGGATTGAATTTCGTAGTTCCTCTGCACTTTGTCCAAACATTGCTACTAACACATGAGAAGGATCAATCGATCCTGCAGTACATGCCGAACCACTCGAAACATAGATACCTGCCATATCAAGGTTCACTAAAAATGATTCTACCTCCATGCCTGCAAAGCTAATATTTAAGACATGAGGCAACGAATACACCTCATCACCATTTACGTGGAATGCTAGCTTTTCCTGTGAAAAAACAGCAAGCATAATTTGCTTAAAGTGATTGTATAGTGAACGCTTTTCTTCACGCAACTCATTTGCAACTTGCACTGCAGTCGCAAAAGCAATAATGGCAGGTATATTTTCAGTACCTGCACGACGTTTTTTCTCTTGTGCGCCCCCAAGAGCATAACTTGCTAACGGTGTTCCTGCTTTTTGATAAAGAAATCCAACACCTTTTGGACCGTTGATTTTATGAGCAGATACACTCAATAAATCCACCTGTAATTCATTTACATCAATGGACTCTAAGCCATAAGCCTGAACCGCATCTGTATGGAATATGGCACTATGCTCACGCAATAGCGCGCCAATCTCAGCAATTGGCTGTATCGTTCCAACTTCATTATTTCCATACATAATTGTCACTAAAATGGTATCATCACGAAGGGCTTTTTGGACATCCTCAATCGCGACACGCCCTTTTTGATCGACAGGTAAATAGGTCACCTCAAAACCATCACGTTCAAGTTTTTCACACGTATGTAATACTGCATGATGCTCTACTTGCGTTGTAATGATGTGTTTTCCTTCATTTGCACGGGCATAGACAGTTCCTAAAATTGCCATATTATCAGCTTCTGTGCCACCACTTGTGAAAATAATTTCCCCTGCTTGCGCACCAATTGATTTCGCCAACAGCTCACGTGCATCATCTAGATATTTCCTTGCTTCTCGACCTGCTTTATGAATACTCGATGCATTGCCAAATACCTCTTGCATAGCAGTCGTCATCGCTTCTATTACTTGGCCATTCATTGGAGATGTGGCCGCATGATCGAGATAGATATATGAATTCATGTTGAAAACTCCTTTTTAAACTCTGTGACATCCGCCAGAGGCTTTCGCTTGATTCAGTTAATGCTTGCAAAATCAATACAAGTGTTCTTTGCTCCTCTATAAGTGGGGAGTCTTCCGTACTTAGTGGTTCATTTTAGTACAAAACATTTGCTGAATCGAGATAAAAGCACAAAACCCACATCACTCATCGTAAAAATAGCCATTGAGATGTGAATAGTTCACAATCTCCCTAAAAGATGAAGTGAATGCAGGAGTAGCGCTTTAGCTTAAACTATTTTAAATATAGAACATGTAGCCTTCCACTACATTTTCTTCTGTATATTGTGCTAAATCTTCAATTGTCGTTGTATCTAACACGTTTTTTACTGCATCACGAATACGTAGCCATAACTCACGTTGCGGTGCTTCTTCATTTTCAATACCCTCTACTGGTTGAATCGGCCCTTCTAGCACACTAATAACATGGGCTGCTGAAATTTCGCTAGGTGGATTTGCTAGCATATAACCACCATAAGCACCACGTACACTTTTTACTAAGCCTGAATTACGAAGCGGAGATACTAATTGCTCTAAATATGCCTCTGAAAGCTCCTTTTCCGCCGCAATTTTACGCAAAGGAATTGGCCCTTCCCCATAATGCTTTGCTAATTCAATCATAATTGTAAGCCCGTAACGGCCCTTTGTTGAAATTTTCATTTTATCACCCTCAATTAGTCTAGTCAAAATACTACCAACAGTATATCATAATCTCCTCTTGATGAACTCGGAAATACACCTAGAAGGATATGATATACTAATTAAAGCGATTCAAAATCGTTCAAAATCCATATGAGTGCTTTATTTTAGCGTAAAAAAATGTATGAAGCAAAAAATGACAACGACAGAAAGGGGAAGTTATTTTGCACAATGAACCACTCGCTTTTCGAATGCGACCTTTAACCCTTGATGAGATTGTTGGTCATCAGGATTTCATTGGTCCCAACACAGCCCTTTATAAAATGATTCAAAATGAACATGTCCCTTCCATGTTGCTATATGGAGAACCTGGTATCGGTAAAACATCCATTGCCAATGCCATTGCAGGAAGTTCCAAGCTCCCTTTCTTCGCACTTAATGCCACACGAGCTGGCAAAAAAGATGTGGAAGATATTGTACAAGAAGCAAGAATTTCAGGGAAAGTAATACTTTTCCTAGATGAAATTCACCGTTTCAATAAATTACAGCAAGATACACTGTTACCACATGTAGAAAATGGATCAATTGTATTAATTGGTGCCACGACAGAAAATCCCTATCATGATGTTAATCCAGCGATTCGTTCACGCTGTGGCGAAATTTACCAGCTAAAACGCTTAACGAAGGAAAATTTAATCGAACTAGTTGAAAAAGCACTTGCTGATGAAAGACGCGGACTAGGTAAATATCATTTTGCCTTAACACCATCACAAATTGAACAAATTGCAGCCGCAGCAAATGGAGATGCACGAAAGGCGTTAACTTTGCTAGAATCCATTTACTATGCCAGTGATGAGGTGGATGGACAAACGGTTGCTGCCGACCATGTCATTGAACATCTCATTAGTCGAATTGGTGTGTATGGCGATAAAAAAGGATCACATTTTTATAATTTACTATCAGCCCTGCAAAAGTCTGTGCGTGGCAGTGATACCAATGCTGCTCTGTATTATCTAGCGCATTTATTGGAAACAGGCGATTTAGTGGCTGTCAGCAGACGCCTACTTGTTATGGCCTATGAGGATATTGGTCTAGCTAATCCCGAAGTCGGACCTCATATATTAGCTGCTATTCAAGCAGCCGAACGACTAGGATTACCAGAGGCACGTATCCCACTTGCCAGTGCTGTCATTGAAATGTGCCTTGCCTCAAAATCCAACTCAGCCATTATGGCTATTGATGCTGCCATTAAGGCTATTCATGAAGGCAAAACAGGTGATATACCTCATCATTTGCGAGATGCTCATTACGAGGGTGCAAAAGATTTAGGACACGTTGGCTATCAATATCCTCATAACACACCGATCGGTACTTTTGGTGGTTGGGTAGACCAGCAATATTTGCCAGACGAACTTGTAGGAACTGAATTCTACAAACCTGTTATTGCTGGTGAGGAAAAGCGCATGGCTGGCATCTACGACAAACTAAAATCATTTCAAGATAAGAAATAATAAAACAAAGCAAAGTCACTATCTTAAGTAATTGAAATGACTTTGCTTTTTATATAACAACAGGATAGGCTACTCTAGCAATCATCCTGTAAAGCTCGGGTTATTTGTTGTATATCGTTCTTGGTAAAACAAATTTAATGGTTCTGCCAAATGTCGAAGTGATGGCAAAATGGACTCTTTCACATCTCCTTCATTTGCCTTACTATGCAAAAAAACAATCAAATTATACGACTGATACAACAAGCTGGCGAACTCTTGATTGTTTTCTCTTACCTCAAAGCGAATTGCTTTTACAGCAATTGCTTGTGCAATTTTTTGTTCTCTTGTTTCACAGGAGGGCTCCTTACTTAATTCATCATCCGACACTCTGTATAACCGTTTTAATGCACCATATACCTCTTTATTTCCACTAAATCGATCTTTTAACCATTGCAAGACAAATTGCAAAAGAATAACTGCATAGATAAGGGAAAGACATTCATCGCCACGTGATTTTTTTGCTAAGCGTTGGAAATATTCTGCTTGTGTGACTAGTTCAAAAAGAATTAAACGTATTGGATAAAGCATGGCATGACCGCTATTGATGTAAAGCTTTTCTCGATCTCTATACATAGCCAACCAAATATCTTTGACCAATGAAATAGATTTCCTTGTTGAGAGCGCTAATTGACATTGAATAAGCTCCTGTTCAATTGTCGGTTGGATAAGCTGTAGAAATAAAAGTTCATCTTCCTCACTAACTAATAAAAGCGGCTTTTCCAAATTCGCCAAATCTATTTCTATTCCATTTACAATCATTGCTTAGCCCCCTTCCAATAAGTTCTTTCAGCTAAGTTCTTACAGCGTGAGCACATATATTACCAATTTTCTAACTATAATTCGACAAAAAAACATAAATACCTTTCAAGAAAATATGCCTTTTTACTTTCGTCACAATAAAAAAGAACCCACGCTACTAAAAGAGGCAAATAAATCACTCTCTTTCCACATCGAACATTGTAGAAAAAACTGATTTAAATCCCAATAAGTTACGTAGATTCTTGACGTATAGGCTATTTTCAGAAAATAGATAGTCTATTATTGTCTAAAGTTTATGCAGGAAGTTCTTGTTCCACAAATAATTTAAATTGTTGAAGACATTGCTTCACTTCACCTTTTTGTGACAGTACTTCGTTGCGTATGTTTGTTGCTTTTTCTTCATCCTCTAGCACTTCAGTTAAAAGAGCCAAGATATCTTCTAATAATTGCTCATTCTCTTCCTGCTCAATACTCGGTAAGGAATAGGCTGCTATTTTTAATAAATGCTCTACTTTTTCAGGCGTTTTTTGCAAAGCATTCGAAGAATAATAGGTCGATGCAGCTAAAAAGTAGCATAATTTTGCACAACAATCGATAAATAAATGCCAATACGTATTTGCTTTCGGTAATTCCCCTGCCCGCTGATTAACATATTCCTTATAATAGGTAGTGACTTGTATATATAAAGGATTCAATTCTCTCATGGCTTTCGGATAGTTGTTGGATGTATCCAAATAGTCAAATACAATGGCATTCATTTTCTCTTGAAGTTTAACAATATCTAAATGATCACGAATTACTTGAATTTCCATTTTCCCACTCTCCCATATGTCATTTGCTGTTTAGCTTTCTGGCTATTCACTGAGTAGCACCAAGCATCCCAAACAAACTGATCGATTATCTAATGGATGATTCAAATTATAGCAATAAACCATATGAAGTAGTGTGGACATGAAAAAAATAAGACAATTTCGTGAATTAATAGCATTTTATGTACATAAGAGGAACTATTTTGGTAAAATTATACCCTTTGTACATAATCATCAAATAAGCATGGTTCGTTTGCTCGATCGATAATTTCAATAATACTTCCATGCACATATTTTTTAATGCGCTTTTGAGGTATATAAAAATAAGCATTGTTCATAATTAACCATTCACTTAATGTTAAATCACTACCTGATTGTTGATTCGTTAAGATTTTTTTGTGTCGCAGAACATCAGCCATTTTATAAAAACCATCTGACAATTCGTAGGCTGATACATCAAAATTAAAAATGGGGCTGACAACCTGTCCAACATCAAAAATATGTATAGTTTGGTTTTCTTCATCTATAGCTAACTCTACGGTGCTAATCTCGTCGAAAAGATTTAAACCTCTATACTCCATTTGATAAATTTTTTCCATTTGTATACGCCTCCTTTTTTACAACGGTCTAATTGTAACATAGAAAAAGTAGCTACCTCTAAATACAATTAAGGCAGCTACTTCTACGAAAATGAACATTTATGCTGTTTTTTGACTATTACCAAAGCACCGTATTTGGTATTAACCTTGTACGCGCGTAATTTTCACATCTTTTAGGATGGTATTGACTACCCAGCTTGCTGCAATTAAACCTGCTACTGACGGTACAAAAGCGTTTGATGAAGGTGGCATCTTTGCTTTTCGAATTGCTGCATCAGGCTTACCTACATGTTCGACAACATCTGGACGTACGACAATTGGACTTTCATCTGAAAATACAACCGTAACACCCTTATGAATACCTTCTTTACGTAGCTTAGTACGAATGATTTTAGCCAATGGGTCTGTATGTGTTTTTGAAATATCTGCAATTTGGAAGCGAGTAGGGTCCATCTTATTTGCTGCACCCATGCTTGAAATAATAGGAATATTACGCTTTAAACATTCCTTCATTATATGAATTTTATACATCACTGTATCACTTGCATCGATTACATAATCAATGCCTTGTGCAAAAAATTCTTCATAAGTTTCTTCCGTATAAAACATGTGCATGTCAATCACTTCACATGCTGGGTTAATATCTGCAATACGCTCTTTCATGACAGCTGATTTTGATTGACCAACTGTTGATAAGTATGCAACAAGTTGTCTGTTGACATTTGTGATATCTACATTGTCCTTATCGACTAGAATAATACGGCCGATTCCGCTTCGTGCACATGCCTCAGCCGCAAATGAACCGACACCACCCACACCAAGAATGGCAACCGTTGTATTTTTTAATTTCTCGAGACCCTCTGTTCCTATTGCGAGCTCGTTACGTGAAAATTGATGTAACATCCTGACACTCTCCATCTATGAAATTTTATTAGTAAACCTAGTTATATACTAAGATAAAATCAAAACCTATCTTACATTTTATCATGTTATTGTTCAAGATAAAAATATAAAGAAAAAGTCAAAATTGTCTACTTAAATTCTTTGAGATAATAATCCATAAAAAGGTTTCATTCCTCTTTTCTCTATATATAGTAAAATGGTACATTAAAATTAGTTCATTAATCAGGTAAATCTTATATAACATTATGCTCAACCACATAAAGAAAAAGAGATTGATGACTCAATCTCTTTCTCACTCTTCTTTACTTTGTAAAACCAAATGATGCCCATGGTTGAATGCATGTTAATAAAAATAGTTCTTCCTCTACAACGCTAGCTACGACATTACTCGATCCTGTATTCGGAATGTCCTTTAGCACAATCTGTAGCTCCCCCTTATAACGAACATCTAAATTATTATCAATCGTGACATCTCCTCTTTTTAATGGGCGTATATCATGCACAGGAAAATCTCCATTTTTATATTTCGCACGGGATTGGGTGCTCCGAATCACGTATTCAGACACATCACCTCGATTAAAATGAGGCTCTTTATAAAGAATCGTCTCCTCTAAAATGCTTGTGTCTTCAGACTGGACAACCCTTAACTCAAGCTTATTACGATTTAATTGTCCTAATGCACGTAGTTCTTCCTCAGAAGCAAACATATTGCCAATAATACAATCGTCAATTAATCCCGTATGCCATAAATCTTTCGCCTGTACAGTGATTGGGAGATAACGGTGTTCCTCTAATGTAGGTAACCCATGCTCTGTTTGCTCCCAAGGTCCATATTGACCATGTTGTGAGGAGATCATTGCTGCCGTTCTCACATTGTGCGCTTTAAAGTGTTGTGACGTTTGTAAAAAATGCTGACGAGATAGCCCCGTAAAGCGTTTTGGATAAAAATTATGACAGCCGATAATGTTCTCTTTATTGGGCTGATAAGAGATAATATTATCTACATACTTCGTACCATTACTAATGTTTAATTCTATTTTTAGATGACTTCCATCAAGTGACATCAACGCTTCTTCTTGACCTGAAAATCCCATATCTAAACGTAAGGCTGCCAAATAATAATGTTCTTTTAAATAGCCAATATCCCTATAGGTTAAGCCTAAATCATCAAAAACACCTGGTGCAATATCAGCGGATATGTCAAAGCCGAGGCGTTGCGCAAATTCGTTGATTTGTTGTAATTTTTGACGCTCCTCATCCTGTTTTAATGACATTAGGCATGTGAATATACGATCAAAGCCATTATCATGAGCCAGCTGAACATAGCGCTTCATCTCCTCTAGCGTACTATGCTGCGGATATAGCGAGATTCCTAATCTTTTCACTTCAAACCCTCCGTTAATTAACGCTTATACTTCCACTTTTTGTCCTCTGGATTCCACTACAGATTCCTCACTCTGTGCCGCTAAAGCAGCTTTTTGCTCATTCTGCCTTGCCATACGGTTCGCCATTGAGATAAATGGCAGATAAATACAAACAGCGATGATAATTAAGACCATACTCAAAACAGCACCACGCCAAGATTGAGTTGCTAAAAAACCATTAATAATCGGCGGTGTTGTCCAAGGCGGTGAAACGGTAGCGGCTGGCACCCAGCCCCATTTCGTTGCAAAGAATGCAATTGTTACGTTTATCATTGGTGTCAAAATGAACGGTACAAATAAAACCGGATTTAATACAATTGGTAACCCAAAAAGTAATGGCTCATTGATATTGAAAATCCCAGGTGCTGCGGATAATTTCCCAACTGTATTATATTGCTTATTCTTTCTCGCAAATATGAAAATCGCAATAATAAGTGCTATTGTCGTACCAGAGCCTCCCATATTAATAAAAGCATCAAAGAATGGTTTATTGACAATGTAAGGCGCAACTTTACCAGCAGAGATAGCTGCAACATTTTCGTTAATAGCTGGTAAATTAATCGTTTGCATGAATGGCTCGATGATATTTGCTCCATGTACGCCAAGTGTCCATAAAAATGTAGGTATAAATGCCAAAATTAAAGCAGCAAGCCATGTATTTGTAAGACCCATAAATGGCTCTTGAATCGCAGAGTAGAAGGACCCGACAATATCTGGTATATCAAAACCTGCTGAAATAATTGTACGTACTAAAGCAAATATTCCAATCGTAATCATAGCAGGAAGTAACGCAGCAAATGATTTGGCAACAGCTGGTGGTACACCAGTTGGCATTTTAATTAGTAGCTTAGGATTGCCAGACAATCTACAAAACAATTCTGTAGAAAGTAGTGCCACAATCAGAGCAATAAATATACCACCCGTACCTGTTGTTAAGCCAGTTAATCCGCCTTCCCCGAAAGTCCCAAACGTCAAGTAGCTTGATAGACTAATTACTCCAGCAGACAGTCCATCTTTTTGATAACTTTTAGCAAGATGATAAGCAACTGTAAAGGCAAGTAGCAGTGAAATGATATTAAATGTAGCACTCCAAATATTACCGCCGAATTGAGTCCATGTCTCATGTTTCCAAATGGCATCGAGTGTATTTTGATAAAATTTGATAGGCAAATTGTTAATAAGTACAGCCAAAGTTCCCACAATCGTTAAAGGCATAATCGTAATAAATCCGTCACGAATGGCAACTAAATGACGCTGATTCCCTACCCTAGCAGCAACCGGTACAAACTTTTCTTCTAAAAAACGGAACACTCACATACACTCCCTTTGCTTTTTATTTATAACATCAAAATTTGATGTTACTCCCCTTGGATTCGTTCATATAGCTCAATCATTTCCTGTGCTAAATCTCGAAAAGTAATAGCATTCATTAAATGATCTTGGGCATGAATTAATAACATTGAAACCTCTACCTTTTCTCCCCTTGCTTCTTGAGACAGTAACCCCGTTTGAGCATGATGCGCTTCAATTAATGACTCATTCGCTAATTTGATTTTTTCTTTTGCTGCCTCAATTTGCCCCTTTTTTGCTAGCTGAATAGCTTCCATACACTCACTTTTCGTATTCCCACTATGCACAATCAGTCCCATAATGGATGCCATTAATGCTGTATCTTCCATGCCTCATTGCCCCTTCTTTCATCCAATTAATTGTAGAGCCTGTTTCAGGACATTTTCACCGTTCATCATGCCATAATCTGCCATATTGATTACATCGATTGGAAAGCCTTTATCCTTATACTTTGTTTCAAATGATCCTTTCAAATAACGAACCTGTGGGCCTAATAAAAGAACATCAGCCTTCTTTGTCGCTAATATCTTTTCCACCTCTCCTTCCGCAATGGCGTAAATATCCGCTTCAATATTTTGCTCTTGCGCTGCTTTTTGCATCTTTGACACTAATAAACTAGTACTCATACCTGCTACACACACTAACATGATGTTTTTCATTCGATACACTCCTTTTATTTTCTTCGATTGTGTAATCGCTTACTTATTTTGAGAATAGCACCTATTGGTATATACCACAATATAAATTTTACATTAAATTCTTTTATATCAAGTTATTTACAAAATTGGGCTATATCAATTTTGTCGTGGAATTAATGATTATAATCAACTGGTATAGTCCAGAAAAAAAGCCAAAAAATTTTTAAATTTTTTTATTATTCAATACCTAGAAATACTCATAAAATGCTGGCTTTTCAGTAGGGAGTGCTCGTTGCCATTGTTCGATAGCCTTTTCTGCTGTAGGTTGATTAACATAGACAACCGTTTCTTTGACGGAAAGATATCCTACCATCATCGCAGAAAAAAGATTAATTGGTAGTGTTAACATATGCTTGTCAGAGACTGAACTTGTCTCAATTATTGAGACCTGACCATTTTTATTTATTTGATAAACATGCTCATTCCAGAGACAAAATGGATCTTCAATACGAATGGTTAATGTTTCTTGAATATCCTTCCACGGATACTGCTGCATAAATGCGAAAACGTCTACTACTCTAATCATCACATCCTGTTTGACTTCTCTTTTGAATTGTGGCTCCTTGAAATAAAAGCCAAAAGGATAATGATTACTAGTAACCCCAGTTATGCTACTGACACTTGCTGCATGAGATGTCATATAACGCCACATGGCTTGTTCAGCTAAGAAATTTGCTACAATAAAGTCTTGGATAGTAAATGTCCCATCTCGAATCGTATAACGAATATAGCCTTCTATGTTACTGCCTTGAAAATAGGCAGCAAAGTGACTATCTGGACTCCTTCTTTCAAGTCTTTTCCACCATCCATCATCCCTTACCATGCCACCATTTCGAATGATTGCCTGTGCATTATGAAAATCCTTAATCATCTGAAAGAGCACAGGATCTAACCACTCAAAGCTCATCCTTTTCATGTCGTCTACTTGTTTCCCTAAAGAGGGAAACATAGTTTGAGGAATTGTATAATGGAGCTTCTCAAAAAATAATTCCCAACCAAAATAACGATAGAAGGACACAGAAAATGGTGCTAATACAGAAATCGTTTGTCCATTGTCTCGCATTTTTTGCAGCGCTTCTGTCATAAGCATTTTGATAATACCCTGTTGTCGATACTCAGGATACGTTGCAACAAAGCCGATGCCTCCCATTTTATATGAAACTCCATGCACTGTAATATTTAACGGTAATATTAATAGCTGCCCAACAATTTTTTTGTCATCATAGGCACCTAAGGTCGTGCTTTGCTCAATCCAATAATGAAAATCCTCTCGACGAGCCCCTGAGTACTTATTTGGAAAGCAATAGTCTCTCAATCTATGAATCTGTCCATAATCATTAGGCGAGACGATGTGAATATCCATTTAACCACCCCTCAAATTCCCAATATTCAGATAATTAGTCATAAGATTCTTTTACAGTGGCATAATCACAACCACTGCAAGAATCTTTTATCCCTCTTGCCATTCTTCTCCTATTGCTTTAGACAACATGACTTCAGTAATAGTTTGAAATAATGTTGCTACATCTGGCCCATCTGCTGAAATTTCCACTACACTTCCTGGTTTAACACCTAATGACATCACGCCCATAATAGACTTTAAATTAACGGATTTTTCTTCGTATGTTAATTTAATATCACTTTGAAATGGTGTCACTGCAGTTACGAGTAATGCAGCCGGTCTGGCATGAATACCTTCAGTAGATGTAATTTTATACATTTTCTTCATTTACATACCTCCACTCTTTCACGTGAAATTAATCCGATGTTGATATTTGGCAATCATTTTCTCATTATGTGACCAATCCGAATCAACATTATTGCTGACAAAAATCGGTAACTCTATTGAGGACTTTGCTAGTGTTTCTATGATTTCACTGAACAAAGCATTTAATAGTAATGAACCAATAACAGTAGATGCTGGCGCATACTGTATGTCATGTATAGTTAGTACACCATCACCAATCGGTATATGGGTATTAATCACAAAATCTACCACATCTTCTAGCCGCAGCCCACTGTGATGACGTGTAGTCTGTTCCTTATAGTGGAGCGATTGGAGGGATAGCACAAATATCCCTGAATCCTTTGCTAATAAAGCGGCGTCAATAGGTGCTGCATTTCTCCCTGAGGTTGAAATGACGATGCAAACATCATTTTCACGAAAGTCAAACTGTTCCTTATGCTGTTCAATAATCGTTGAATCTTTCTCATTGATTGAAGAAGCTAATGCTCCAGCATGTAAAGCTAATGGTTCAATAAATATAGGACGGACGGGTACTAAACCACCTGCTCGATAAAATGCCTCCTGTGCCAATAGCTGTGAATGACCACAACCAAATAATTGAATTATCCCACCTTTTTGGAGACGTTGGACAATGATTTGAGCCACATCACTTATATGTGATGCCTCCTGTTCCTTCACAACCTGGATAAGCTTTTCGATTTCAGAAAAATATGCATGCATAAAATCACCTTTTAATTTCACTTATGAATTTATAACGATCAGCTCGATACGTACTGCGTACAAGCTCAAAGGGCTTACCATCTGATAAATAACTTGTACGTTTGATAATTAAAACTGGTGCTGTTTGATTAATTTGTAGAAACTTACTATCCTCTTTCGATACGATGGCTGCCTCCATCTGTTGTACCGCATTTCCTATTTTTTGATGGAACTTTGCTTCGATTAAGGCATAAAGCGAGCCCATTATTTGCTTCTCATCCAACTCCGGATAAATTTTAACTGGGATATATGTTCTTTCGATTGCCATTGGTTGCGCATCTGCATTTCTTATGCGCACTACAAAAAATACTTCTTCGCCAGACTCTATCATTAAATCTCTTGCAATATCCACTGGTGGTATGATTTTCTCAAATCGTAATACCTTACTGCTTGGTTCCATTCCTCTTGCCCGCATATCTTCCGTGAAACTCGTTAAGCCTTTTAACGGTTGCTCTAATTTTGGATTTGCAACATACGTTCCTCTCCCTTTTTCTCGATATAATAGACCACTATTTACTAGATTGGTAATGGATTGACGAACAGTCATTCTACTTACATCAAATTGTGCAGAAAGCTCTCGTTCTGATGGGATAGTCTCACCAATTCTGTATTCTTCTAAATAAATTCGTTGTTTAATAATCTCTTCTATTTGTATATAAATAGGTATATGAGAATTTTTCTCTAACAATTCTTGCACCTTCCTTATCGCCTTTATGATTTCTCCATACAACTTTACCTCGTTAGATCGATTTTTGTATTTCGCATGATTAAACAAAGCTAAATGATATCCACGATAACAGTGTGAAAAGGACATATTTACTCGTCGCTTGATATGGTAACTTTCTCACTATCATTGTAGCATCTGAGCTCAATCATTGTACCATTATATTCTCAACTGACTAATCATCGTCTCGTAATTTTGATCCAATTTGCCTTCTTTCAATAGGCTTTTCCCTCATGTGTTTTGTATCAATCACAATTAAAACGCTTTCAAAATCATTTAAATAAAGTGTTTTTCCTCGTAATATCTGCCTAAAGATATAATGTATCTTTTCCTTTAGCGGATATAGCTTCTCAAAAGGTATAGTTGTCTATACCAATTATATGCTGCTTCATCAGAAATAAAAAGTAATTTTTCATATTTTCTAAACATTCACTCAAAAAAAACTCCACTAGTTCTTGTTTAATTTTATGTAAAAAAAAGGAGCTATTAATAAGCTCCTTTCAATCCTATGTATAGGACGAATCCCAATTGTGCCGTAATGCCAAGAAACATTCGTTTTGAACCCGCAATTTGCAGGTGGGTGCCCGCTTTGCAACTTTAAACGTCCCGCTTTGTTAGGGGCATGTTTGCGACTACAAAATGAAGGCTCCCGATTCTATAATGTTCGGTCAAAACTGTGAAGTAGAGTTAGCAGTTAGACAAACACATCAGGATTCGTATTACAGTTATCATAACACCACTTTTCTGATAATTCAAACGATTTTCTCTAATAATCTATAATTTCTTACGAAAACGCAAAAAATACCTAGATTCCCAACAGTATTTGCTAGGTAATCCAGGTATTTTGAATTATACATTATTTTCTAAATGGTTTGATAGCCAGGCTTAGTTCACTTAGTTGCTCAGGAGATACTTCGCTTGGCGCTTCTGTCATCAAGCAGCTTGCACTAGCTGTTTTAGGGAATGCGATTGTATCGCGTAAATTAGTACGACCTGCTAATAGCATAACGAAGCGATCAAGACCAAAGGCAAGACCTGCATGTGGTGGTACGCCGTATTCAAACGCTTCTAATAGGAAGCCAAATTGTGCTTGTGCTTCTTCTTCTGAGAAGCCAAGTAATTCAAACATTTTCTCTTGTAGGTCACGTTCGTAAATACGTAATGAACCACCACCAAGTTCATAGCCGTTTAAAACGATATCATATGCTTGTGCACGTACTGCTGCAGGGTCTGTGTCCATTAACGCTATATCTTCATCAAACGGGCGTGTGAATGGATGGTGTGCTGCATAGTAGCGTCCATCTTCCTCAGAGTATTCGAATAATGGCCAATCAGTAATCCAAAGGAAAGCAAATTGTGATTCATCGATCAGATTTAAATCTTGTCCTAATTTTGTACGAAGAGCACCTAATGAAGCTGCTACAACATCGGCTTTATCTGCTACAAATACTAGAATATCGCCAACTTCTGCTCCCATACGCTCGATTAAGGCTGCTGCTAATGCCTCGTCAAAGAATTTCGCAATTGGTCCGTTTAAGCCTTCTTCTGTTACCTTTAACCAGGCAAGACCTTTTGCTCCATAAATCCCAACGAATTTTGTTAACTCGTCCATGTCTTTACGAGAATATTTGTCAGCTGCACCTTTAATATTGATACTTTTCACTTGTTTTCCTTGTGCAACCGTATCAGCAAATACTTTGAAATTACAGCCTTCAAAAATATCATTTAACGCCACAAGCTCTAATCCAAAACGTACATCTGGCTTATCTGAACCATAACGATCCATTGCTTCTTGGTATTTCATGCGCTGGAATGGTGCAGGAATGTCAATTCCTTTTACTTCTTTCATAACCACTTGAATTAAGCGTTCGTTCATTTCTAATACTTCTTCTTGTGTTAAGAAGCTCGTTTCAATGTCCACCTGTGTAAACTCTGGTTGACGGTCAGCACGTAAATCTTCGTCACGGAAGCAACGCGCAATTTGGAAGTACTTTTCAAAACCAGCAACCATTAATAATTGCTTAAATAATTGAGGTGATTGTGGTAAGGCATAAAATTCACCTTCATGTACACGTGAAGGAACTAAATAGTCTCGAGCACCCTCTGGCGTTGATTTTGTTAAAATTGGTGTTTCAACTTCTAAGAATCCTTCATTTTGTAGGAAGTTACGAATTGTACGTGTCACATCAGAACGCATTTTGAAAGTATCGAACATTACGGGACGACGTAAGTCTAGATAACGATATTTTAAACGTAAATCTTCTGATACATCTGTACGATCTTCGATTTGGAATGGCGTTGTTTTTGCCGTATTAATTACGACTAATTTTGTTGCTTCCACTTCAATTTTACCGTTTGGTACATTCGGGTTGATTTGATCCTCTGTACGAAGGATGACTGTGCCTTCCACTTCGATCACATATTCACTACGCACTTTATCCGCTAATGCGTGTGCTTCTGCAACATCTGGACTAAACACAACTTGCGTAATACCTGTACGGTCACGCAAATCAATAAAAATTAAACCACCAAGGTCACGACGACGCTGTACCCAACCTTTTAATACGACTTTTTCGCCTTGTAACGCTTCTGACAGCTCGTTACTAGCATGTGTTCTTGTAGCCATTGTTAAATTCCTCCAAAACATCTTCAATTTATGTAGCATTTCCTAGAAATGCCCTCTGTCTATTTTTAAGCTTTTTGTGTTAAATAGTTCACTAGCTCTGAGAACGCCACTTTGTGCTGCTCCCCAGATTCCATATGTTTTACAGCCGCTGCTTGCTCTTCAAGTTCTGTTTCGCCAAGAACAAGCGTATATTTTGCACCTAGTCGATCCGCTGATTTCATTTGAGCTTTCATTTTACGATCTAAATAATCCATCTCTGTCGCAAGTCCCTTCGCTCGGAAAGTGCTTGTCAGCTCAACAGCCTTTTGCTTCGCTTCATCGCCCATTGCAATAATGTAAACATCTAGCCCTGATGCTGTGTCTAATTCAACACCCTCCGCTTCAAGTGCCAGCAACAAGCGCTCAATACTTAATGCAAAACCTATACCTGGTACATCTGGACCGCCAATTTCTTGCACTAATCCATTGTAGCGTCCACCACCACATAATGTTGTAATAGCACCAAAGCCTGATGCTGTGGACATAATTTCAAAAGTTGTGTGATTATAATAATCAAGTCCTCGTACAAGATTTGGATCGACCTCATATGAAATACCCAATGTATCTAAGTACGATTTCACTTGAGCGAAATAAGCAGCTGATTCTTCTGTTAAGAAATCAGTTAACGCTGGAGCCGTTTGCATTAATGGATGCACACGATCTACCTTACAATCTAAAATTCGCAATGGATTCTTTTGTAAACGATTTTGACAGTCTGAGCAAAATTCATGAATATGTGGCTCAAAATGCTGTAATAAAGCAGTACGATGTGTATCACGTGTTTCTTTATCGCCAAGAGAATTAATCACTAATTTTAAATCCTTTAAACCCGCTGATTCGTAGACGTCCATAGCAAGAGCAATGACTTCTGCATCAATCGCAGGATCTGCTGAACCAATTGCTTCTACTCCAAACTGTACAAATTGACGATAACGACCAGCCTGTTGGCGCTCATAGCGGAACATTGGTCCTAAATAAGAAAGCTTAACTGGCTGATCAGGAGCACCAAACATTTTATGCTCCACATAGGCACGTACGACACCAGCCGTATTTTCTGGACGTAGTGTTAATGAACGCCCTCCACGATCTTCAAATGTATACATTTCCTTTTGTACAACATCAGTTGTTTCCCCAACACCACGTGCAAATAGATCCGTTTGCTCGAAAATTGGTGTGCGAATTTCGTTATAGCGATAAACACGACAAATATCACGAATAATCGCTTCAACTTTTTGCCATTTTTCAGATTGACCTGGCAAAATATCTTGTGTCCCTCGTGGCACTTTAAAACTCATGTAATTCCCTCCTATATTGATTGCTTATGATAGAGCAGCTGTAGTCCCACTTTGAGCGAATGCATGCTTTGGTTGAGCAAATTTTTGTCCGGTTGGAGCGGGTTACAGCCTTGATGAGCGCTTTTCATATTAATTAGAGCGCCTTCCCCTCTTTTCTGAGCAAAAACAACAATCCCTCTTAAAAAGCTCATTACTTTTTGAACAACAAAAAAGCCCTCGTCCCTTGCAATAGCAAGGGACGAGAGCTGTATAAGCTTCCGCGGTTCCACCCTAGTTGACACAAATGATTACATGTGTCCTCCTCTTAATCGGATAACGGCCGATTCCGTTTTTTCCTACTAGGCACTGCTTTTCAGAAAAAAGCCTCTCAAGTGTTATTCACGTGATACATTTTTGTAGGAAAGATTGCAGCCTAAGTCTTTCCCTCTCTTTTCCAATAGTGGTATACGCTACTTGCTTGGTCATAAGCGATTAATCATTTTTCGATTACCCTTTATGTTAGTCACTAGCCAAAGCAATGTCAACTATTTTTGTATTTTTCATCAGTCTATGTTGAAAATAACTAATTCTGTTACCATTTTACCACGAATTTTATGATAAAAGCATGGTAAAATAGCACAAGGAATAGGAGGAATCTGATGAGGACAAAAATTTTACATAGTATAATCATCTTCGTACTAATGGTAACGATGGCGATGCCAAATAAGAACTTTGTTCAAAGAGCTTCCGCTGACACCAGTGATCTAAAAGTCGCTGGAACGATTCTTCATTTGCGAGAGGGTCCTGGATTGTCTTATCCCATTATTACGACTTTAGAAGAAGGTGACCCTTTAACCTCAATCGGTCGAGAAGGTGATTGGTACCAAGTCAAAGCAGGCAATTACGAAGGATGGGTTGCCTCTTGGCTGACAGCACCTACTAATGCTAAACAAGTGATCGACAAAACCGTCATTTCACAAGTTGACCGTTTAAATATTCGAACAGAACCAGATATCTCTTCAGCTGTTCTTGGTCAACTTTCTACTGGTAACCAAGCAAACCTTGTTGAAGAAAATGGAGAATGGGCAAAAGTCGATTGGAATGGACTAACAGGATGGGTATCAAAGGATTATGTCACGATCAACGATAACCCTAAAAAAGAAACAGAGCCCAAAGAAGATGCTGTAGAAGTAACTACTACAACCACGGCACCCGCTAACAAAGATACAACCTTCACCATTTTAGTGGACACCCTTAATGTTCGTAAGAAGCCAGATTTGAACGCTAAAAAAATCGGCACAGCAACAAAAGGACAAGCCTTTAAAGTCCTCGCACATGAGCATAATTGGGTACAAATTCAGTACAATGATAAAAAAGTAGGTTGGGTCTATAGTTTTTACGGTACATTCTCCAATAAAGTAAAAAGTACCTCAAAAACATCAACTTCCAAAGAGTTAGAGTCTGTTACGATTATTTATAATGGGACAAACCTACGAACGGATGCCTCAACAGCAGCAGAAGTGGTTGAACGTGTAGATGCTGGTGTAAATTACCCGATAGTAGGCGTTAAAAATGATTTTTATGAAATACAAATAGACGACGAAAAAACAGCTTTTGTCGCGAACTGGGTGGTCACAACAAGTTCCAATAAAGCGACAAGTCCACAGAAAGAAAAGGAAGAGCCTCGCAAAAAAGGTACTTTAACTGGGTTAACAATCGTTGTTGATGCTGGTCACGGTGGAAATGATCATGGCACAACTGGTCAACGAGGTACAGAGGAAAAGGGCATTACTTTAAAAACGGCTACTTTGCTTGCTTCCAAGTTAAGTGCTGCTGGCGCAAACGTTGTCATGACGAGAGAATCGGATGAATATGTGGCATTGCGTAAGCGTGTATCGATTGCCCATCAATATGAGGCAGATGCCTTTATTAGCCTTCATTATGATGCGACAGATGATAGCTCCATTAACGGCTTCACATCCTATTATATGAATAGCAATCAAAAAGGGCTTGCTGAAGCAATTCATGATGGTCTTTCCAGTAAACTAGATTTAAGAGACCGTGGTACACAACAAGGAAATTATTTAGTTTTACGAGAGAATCGTCAAAAGGCCGTCCTTATTGAGTTAGGCTTTTTAAGTAATTCCAGTGAGGAGCGCGTCATTACAACAGCTAAATTCCGTGAACAAGCGACTCTTGGTATTTATCAGGGAATTCTCAACTACTTTAATGAACAAGATGAATAAGCAAAAAAAAGCTGCGGATGATGATAACATCCACAGCTTTTTTATATTTTAAGATATTCCTAATGCTACCGCAGCAATTAGCGCCAGACAGGCAATCAATGCCCACCCAAGAATCATCTTCCAGATAAACTTAATCCACTTTTCATATGGGATACCTGCAACAGCTAGATACGCCATTAATGCAGACGAAGTAGGAATAATAGAGTTCGTTAAGGAATCCCCATATTGGAAGGCTAAAACAGCCACTTGTCGCTCTAATCCTAGTAAATCAGTGATTGGAATCATAATCGGCATTGTTGCAGCTGCCTGTCCACTACCAGATGAAATAAATAAATTCAAAAGAGCTTGGATAAATAACATGCCGATTGCACTGATAGCATGTGGCAAATGTCCAATTGTTTCTGATGCTGCATAAACGATTGTATCAATAATTTTCCCCTGCTCTAAAACAACTGTAATAGCACGGGCAAAACCTACAATTAAAGCACCAAATGTTACGGCCTTGGCTCCCTCAATAAAGGAATCAAAGATAGTAGCAGGTTTTAAACCACCAATTAATCCTGCAATTAACCCCATAATTAAAAAGGATGCAGTTAGCTGCGTTAAGAACCAGCCCCAGTTAAAGACACCATAAATATTAAAGCCAATCCCACAAGCCATGACAATAAATACGAATTTATGCTTGCCTGTTAATGCAGGGATGTCAATCGCTGAAACATTGGATTTAGCTTTTTGCTCAATATCGTAAATAACGCTTGCTTGAGGATTCTTTTTCACCTTAAAAGCATAGCGAGAGACATAAAAAATAGCAAAACTTAATACAAAAACATAGACAACAGCACGGAAGCCAATCCCTGAGAATAATGGTACATCCGCTAATGATTGTGCAACACCTACCGTAAAGGGATTAAGCATTCCTCCAAAAAATCCACTGGCGGCACCAAGTGTAATCATGGCTGTTCCTGTTACAGCATCAAAGCCCATCGCACGTGCAATGGCCACACCAATTGGTACGAAAATAATAGTTTCTTCCGCCATCCCCATTGTAAAACCACCAACAGAGAATAAAATCATCGATAAAGGAATCAGTAATTTCTCTCGGCCCTCTAAAGCTTTTACTCCTTTATAAACACCAGCCTCAATAGCACCTGTAGAACGAATAATACCAAATACACCACTGACTAAAAAAATGTAGAAAATAATTTGAGCCCCTTTTTCGAGACCCATTGGAACCGCTGTAAACATTTCAAAAAAGGAAACTGGCTCACTCTCAATATGATGATAGCTTCCATCTACAACGAGCATTCGCCCTTCTTCATCCTCTACACTTTCAAACTCACCCGCTGGTATAATATAGCTTGCAATACCTGCTAAAAAAATAATAGCAAAAATAATCGTATATGTATGAGGTACTTTCAACCAGCTTTTCTTCTTGACCCCCTGTTCATTTTCCATTAAACCACGCTCCTTTTTCTGATTTAGACATTAGCAGTATATTGTCGCTATTTGTCGCTAATTGAAAATAAATATACATGAGTTTAAATTTATTGTAAAGTATTAATTTTCTATTATTTCTGAAAGCACACGCTATCTTTCCTAATTAAACCTCTTGTTCCTCTTCTATAAACATAGAAAATTTTATACACATACTCAAATAATAATGGGCATTTTCAACGTTATTTTTTGTTTTCCAAAATAATAATTTCATCTTATATGACGAATTGTTTTTTATTAAGGCAGGAGCAATATGCGGCGGTGTTAGAAATGATAAAGTTTGTATGGATTGTCTTTAAATGCTTTTTATTCATGAACTTCATAAAGATCCCCTTATTAGCGGGATGAAAGACATCAAAGGTTGTAAGTAGAATGGAAAATTGTAGGTAGCTATCCATGATGAATCAAATGGACTTTCTTACATATCGTTTATATTTTTTTAAAAAAATAATATTCAAAGAGTAGCAACTGTTTTAATAGTTTTTATCTCTTCGAAATAAATTTGCTATTTAGGTATTTTTATTTGCCCTAAACAAATAAAAAAACCTTCTATCATTTATTATGATTTGAAGGTTCATACTTTCTCATTTTTTTGTAGTTTCCAATGTCACCCATACAATTTCCTCCATCCGAATGAAGAAAGGCGTACGATTTATCTCAAGAACCATATGGTCAGGTAGTATGGATAATAAAATACCTTGTTGAATATTTTTTTCTGTTTGCACAACTACTGCCTGACCAATCATCATGTTAAGAGTTTCGTATAAATATGGATTTGTTATACTTCTCGTCTGCGTCATGTTTAAGACACTCCTTCCTATAAAACTAACCATACTCTTTAGTATATGAAGGAATTATAGGAAATGTTCCATTATTTTGACTCTAGAAGAATTGTGACTGGACCATCATTAATTAGTGCTACATCCATCATGGCACCAAAAATACCTGTTTCCACATGTAAGCCCTGCTCGCGTAAAGCTTGATTAAAAGCCTCCCACAGTGGCTCAGCTGCTTCTGGTCTAGCTGCATTGATAAAACTTGGACGATTCCCTTTTTTTGCATCCCCATACAATGTAAATTGTGAGACGGATAAAATAGCGCCCCCATGCTCTAAGATCGAATGATTCATTTTTCCATCTGCATCTTCCCAGAGACGTAAATTGGCTACTTTTTTTGCTAAATAGGCAACATCCTCTTGTGTGTCTTCATGTGTGATTCCCACTAAAAGAACATAGCCATGATCAATTGCTCCTGTAACAGTTCCGTCCACTGTTACAGAGGCAGCTTTACTGCGCTGTAATACTACTTTCATGTACTAAACCCCAATTCTATATTGCCTATCAATTAGTTAATGACACGTTGCACCGAATATATATCAGGTGTTTGTTTAATTCGCTCAACTACTTTATGCAAATGTGAAATATTTGAAATAGAAATTGTTAAATGAATTGTTGCCATTTTATCACGGTCAGCACGACCACTTACTGCTAAAATATTCGTTTTCGTTTCACTAACAATTTGCATGATTTCATTTAAAATGCCAGGTCTATCAAAAGCTGAAACTTCAATATCAACAGGGTATTCCTTTTTCTCAGGAATGACACCATGCTCCCATTCCACTTCAATTAAGCGCTCCTGTTCATCCTCAATTTGAATATTTGGACAGTCCTCACGATGGACAGAAACACCTCTACCCTTCGTAATAAAACCTACAATATCATCACCAGGAACGGGCGTACAGCAACGAGAAAGTCGAATGAGCATATTATCAATACCCTTTACAATAACACCCGATTCCGTACGTTTTTGTGGAATTGGATTTTTCATTTTTTGTTCAATTTTCTCTAGTGCTTCTTCCTGCTCACGTTCTTTACGACGTTTTTCAGCTAAACGATTTACGACCTGTTGCGCAGTAATACCATTTACACCAACTGCAGCATACAAATCTTCTTCATTCGTATAGTTAAATTTGTCGCATACCCGTTTTAGGTTTTCGGAGGACATCGTTTCCTTTAAATCGAAATCCTGAGCACGGATTTCTTTTTCTATCATTTCTTTACCTTTGACAATATTTTCTTCACGCAGGTGTCGTTTAAAGAATTGCTTTATCTTATTCTTCGCCTGCGAGGATTGAGCTATTTTTAGCCAATCGCGACTCGGACCAAAGGATTGTTTAGAAGTTAAAATTTCAATGATATCGCCCGTTTTTAATGGTGTATCAAGCGGTACCATCTTCCCATTGATTTTCGCTCCAATCGTACGATTTCCCACTTCGGAATGAACACGGTAGGCAAAATCAATAGGAACAGAACCTGCTGGCAATTCAATGACATCACCTTCAGGTGTAAAGACATAAACCATATCAGAAAATAAATCAAATTTTAAGGATTCCATAAATTCTTCTGCGTTGGAAGATTCATTTTGAAATTCTAAAATTTCACGGAACCACGTTAATTTTTGGTCGACATTCTGCTTTTGATGATCAACGTTTTTGCCTTCTTTATATGCCCAGTGCGCCGCAATCCCGTACTCTGCAATTTTGTGCATTTCCTTTGTACGAATCTGTACCTCCAACGGATCACCATATGGTCCAATAACAGTCGTGTGTAGGGACTGGTACAGGTTTTGTTTTGGCATAGCAATATAGTCTTTAAAGCGTCCTGGCATTGGTTTCCAAAGTGTATGCACAATCCCTAATACGGCATAGCAATCTTTAATACTATCGACAAGAACACGAATGGCTAATAAATCATAAATTTCATTAAACTGTTTCTTTTGTAACACCATTTTTCGATAGATACTGTAAATATGTTTTGGTCGACCATAGACATCTGCGTCAATTTCAACCTCATTCAGTTGTGATTTCATCTCAGCCATCACATTTTCTAAATAAGCTTCACGTTCATCACGTTTTTTCTTCATCAGACTGACAATACGATAATATTGTTGTGGGTTTAAATAGCGCAGTGCTGTATCTTCAAGCTCCCATTTTACAGTCGAAATTCCAAGACGATGAGCAAGTGGTGCAAAAATCTCGAGCGTCTCTTTTGAAATGCGTCGTTGCTTTTCAGCAGGTAAATGCTTTAACGTACGCATATTATGAAGACGGTCTGCTAGCTTAATGAGGATGACACGAATATCTTGCGCCATAGCCACAAACATTTTCCGATGATTTTCTGCCTGCTGCGCCTCTTTAGATAAATATTTAATTTTCCCTAGTTTGGTAACACCATCAACAAGCACGGCCACCTCTTCGCCAAATTCACGTACCAAATCATCCCGTGTAAAATCCGTATCTTCGACAACATCATGTAAAAAACCTGCCGCTACAGTTTCTGGGTCCATTTGTAATTCAGCTAGAATACCTGCTACTTGTACTGGGTGAATAATATACGGTTCACCAGAGCTACGGAATTGCT